>Ga0257125_1000104_pt1 | contig 123291 bp, 86 predicted proteins | sample SI106_200metaG_FD_190183 | JGI IMG/M metagenome (GOLD analysis project Ga0257125, IMG submission 190183) | Marine microbial communities from Saanich Inlet, British Columbia, Canada - SI106_200 | ecosystem: Environmental > Aquatic > Marine > Inlet | place: Canada: British Columbia | collected... | reverse complement strand
ACTCTCAGTCCCAATCCCACGGTTGAAAGCGATCTGATGCATTTCCTCGACGCCTTACAGAAACAGGCGTAAATTCAAACACACATTTCAAGGGCTTTTTTTGCAACATTAGGGTATACTCACCTGTATCGTGACCGGCTCCGACTCGTTCAGGTCGCGATCGATCGACTTCACCTCGAACCGATAGTCGCCGGGTGGTAGTTCCGGATAGGCGACCCGGCGCTCCCGAGTCGGCGCTTGCCAGTCCGCATCGAAACCGGCCAGGCGATAGACGTAGAGCAAGTCTCCGGTCGCGGTGCGAAAACTCATCCCCTTGAATTCGAAAATCACCTGGCCACTGGAAACTGGGACCTCCACTATATCCATCCCCTCGTAGATGCGATCGGCAATGACGCACAGCAGACGCACCTTTGGAGGAACCAGCGCAGGGTTGTAGCAGACCGCTCCCCTGCCAGTGGCAAACCACAGATGCCCTTCCCGATCCTCGATGATGCGCCTGACCATGCCGTTTATCTGCGGCGAACGGATGATCTGGAAGCGCTGGCCGTCGTAGCGAACGACGCTGCTCTGCGCACCAAACCACAACCCTCCCCGCCGATCCCGACAGACGCACAGCAGGCTGTCGATCGGCAGACCCTGGTCGCGAGTCCAGTTGGCAAACCTTTCTCCATCAAAGCAGGATATACCTCCGTACGTGGTGATCCACAGACGACCCTCCCCATCCTCGCACAAATCCGTTATCCGCGCATCCACCAGACCCTCCGCACATCGGTACCAGATCACCTCGCCATCTTCTTCTAACCGTCCCAACCCCGCCAGGGCACCGAACATACCATCATACCCTCCCAAAACGATCCACAGCTGACCTTTCTCCGTGGAGAGAATCCGGGTGATGTGATTGAAAGAGGAGCCCCTGCTCTGCTGTAAAAGGGTCTGGAACTCCCGACCATCGTATCGGATGACACACAGTTCATCGCCGGTCGCACTGTCGTGGGCGAAGAGCAGTTGCCCTTCTCTGTCGAGAGCAATGGCGGTTACCTTCGGGTGATCACTACTCAATCCCACGCTCTTCTCGCGCGCTTCATCCCAGCGCATCAGCCCGCTATCTCCTCCCCACCACAGATTTCCCTCCCCATCCCGGCACAGTCGTTTTGAAAGTTCTTCCCCCTCTTCGCGCCAAACGGCCAGACCTTCTCGATCCAGACGGGCGCAACCATCCGCCAGTCCCATCCAGATGCGCCCCCGTTCATCCTGAAGTAAATCGTCGATCTGCAGTCGCTCTGCCGCACCAAAACAGCGGATGCCGTGCGGATCACAGCGGCTGATCCCCGCACCCGAAACGATGAACCAGAACAGCCCTTCCCGATCCTGAAATATGTCGGAGACGGATGCTCCTTCCAGGCCATCCTCGACGCCGACGTGAAAAAAGTGGTCTCCTTTCAGACAGTAGGCACCATTCCGAATAGTGCTGAACCAGAGGCCCCCCTCCCGGTCGCGGCGGATGCGGCGTCCCTCTCCCTTATAGTCTACCGCTAACGGCTGAAAACATTCGCCATCGTAGCGCATGATGCGGTCCTGTCCTGCAAACCAGAGTCCGTCGTCGGCATCCTGGCCGACCACGTAGGGTCGCCTGGTCACCCGGCAGGCCATCCCTGTGGGTAAAGGTGCGAAACTCTTCGCCATCGAAGCGATACACCTCCCCGTGCACGGTCGTAAACCAGAGAAAACCGTCGATATCCTGTTCGATGCCGTCGGTGAGCAGGCTGGGCAATCCATCAGTCGGCGTATAGGTGCGCCAATCGGCGTAACGGAACCGATTTTCAGCGAGAGCTCCTTCGATCATAATCATCCTCTGTGGACCCTTTAGTAGTATATCCTGGTGCCCTCTCAATATAGGATATTTACCTTTGGCGATACCGCCCCATAAAAATCACACATACGAAGAGCTCCAGCGAAAAATTCCGCTGGAGCTCTTCGTATTTTTTCTCTTTTCTCCGCGCGTCCACCCTTATTCCGGCTTTTCCTCCAGCATTTCTCGAATCTGGCTCTTTACCTGTGGAAGACGCTCTTTTATGGTCTTCCAGATGAGCTGGTAATCCACGCCGAAATAAGAGTGAATTAGCCGATCTCTCATCCCCGCCATTTCTTTCCACGGCACCTGAGGGTATTTCTCTCTCACATCGGCAGGCACCTGCTTTGCCGCCTCGCCAATTATCTCGAACTTTCTGATCGTAGCACTGGCTGTCCTATCGTCTGCCTCAAACCCTTTCTGCCCCATACCTTCCACGAATGTTTCGATACTTTCCACTGCCGCCAGGATATCTTTCAAATACAGTTTGTAATCTCTCATAGAGCTACGAGATCGCCGAAAATTTCATCCCTGAGCTCGTCTCGCAGAGCATTCCGAGTAACTACATCCACTTTTTTTTGGAGTTTATCCTCGAGAAAATTGGCCAGTCCTACCAAATCGAAAAGATCCGCCTCTTCTTCAAAGTCGGCCAGAATATCGACATCACTTGACTCGCTCTGGTCTCCTCTGGCAAATGAGCCGAAAAGGGCTATCTCTTTAATTTTAAATTCTGCTATGAGTTGGGGTTTGAGTTTCCTCAATTCCCCTGGAATATCGCCCTTTTCATCCATTATCGGGTTCCCATCTATTCCCATCGAGAAAAGTCTACGTAAAAGACGGTCTGTTGCTCTTTCTCAAAAAGTAACAATTCCCACTTGTAAATTCTAATCCATATTTCTTCGACCACATTTATTGCCAATGAAAAAACGGATATCGAGATGTTTGTATTGCGGTGACATATCCTGTACGCGTAGAACCCGGCTCACCTGGAGCCGGCTTCTACGCGCGTTGGTGGTGGTATTTCCTATTGGAGCAGCAGCAGTTTTCGCGTTTCTGTTCGGTCGCCCATTTGCCGTCTCCGATGCGATCGGAGAATGCCACATCTCGGCGGAGACCTGCCAGAGTCACACCCAGACCCGGTTGCCCGATCACCGCAGTCGTCATAATATTGCAGACACTCACACAAAAAACGACCCGATGAGCGAATATTATGAGCGACTCGAAAAAACCGGCACCCCTGCCGCAAAACCCCTCGCCGATGGCCGACTCTATCCGCGCCCACGAGCGCGTCGAAGATCGCGCCTACCCGGGCGTCCGCGCCACCATCGACGATCTGCTGCCCCAGCCCGTCCACCTCTTTCTCCCAAAAAAACTGGAAACCGTCGACGAATGCGCCCTCCTGGTCCACTTCCACGGCGAACCTTTCGTCTCCGAGTACGCCGTCCACGTCGCCGCCCTACCGCACGCCCTGGCCGTCGTCAACCTGGGCGCCGGCTCGGGCGTGTATGAGCGCCCCTTCTCCGCAGCCGGTCTCTTCGCCGAACTCCTCTCGGCGATAAAAAAACGAGTCACCGCAAAAATCACCCGCATCCACTTCAGCGCCTTCAGCGCCGGATACGGTGCCGTGCGCGCCATCCTCCACCAGGACCCCGATGCCGCCGACGGCGTTATCCTCCTCGACGGCCTGCACGCCAGCTACGCCCCGGACCGCATTCCCCTGGCTGAGGGCGGACAGGTCGAACCGACCGGACTCGCTCCCTTCCTCACCCTGGCGCAGCGGGCGATCGCCGGCGAACAGCGCTTCCTCTTCACCCACTCCTGCCTCTTTCCCGGCACCTACGCCAGCACCACCGAGTGCGCCGACTACCTCGTCCAAACCCTCGAACTGAAGCGCACTCCCCTGCTCCGCTGGGGCGTCCTCGGCATGCAGCAGCTCGCGGAAACCAGCGAAGGACACCTCTCCATCATGGCCTTCGCCGGCAACACCGCCCCCGATCACGTCGACCATTTCCACGCCCTCTACCACTTCCTCCACTTGCTGACCCTTCCCACTCCATGAAATTTTCGCGCACCGCCAACCCCCTGCTGGTCGCCCTGACCGTCTCCCTCGGCGTCTCCTGTTCAGATCCGGAGACCTGGGACGGCGTCGTCGAGCTCAACTACCGCCCCGACGTCGTCGCCCGCCACGTTAAGCGCCGCCTCGACCTGCTGCGCGCCGGCGTCCGCCTGCGCGACGACCTGGCCGTCGCCCGCGTCTGGCGCAACCCGATGGGCTACACCTTCATCGCGCGCCGTCCCGCCGCGGAAGAGACCGGCATCGCCTCTCTCCAGCCCCGGCGCCGCGGCGTGCCCGTCTCCACCCGTCCGCGCGGCATCGACAAGAAGGGTCGCCTGGGCATCTGCGAAGTCCGCGACGGCTACTGGATCGTCGACCTCTTCTCCTCCCTCGACGCCTACCTCGCCTCGGTCGTGGTCCCTGAAGAGATGCCTGGTCGCTCCATCCTCCAACACCTGGGCATCGCCCGAGAACTTTCGGAACGGGCCGACCGGGTGTTGATGACCGTGGAGGAGCAGCTCTACTGGCGCGAACTGCTCCCGGTCGTCGTCGCCAACGACGGCTACGGCCCCCTCTTCATCTCATCTCAGGACCAACTGCGACAGGATCGGGAGGGAGAGCCCGACAGCCTGAAAGTCATGGGCAAGCGCTACCAACTCGCGGAAGTCGGCGACTATCTGCTGGTGGGTCGCGATCGCGAAAACGAACGCAGTCGCCACATCTTCACCCTCGGCGGCCAGTACCTGATGTCGATCCTCCAGTACGACACCGCCGAATTCGACCCGCACCAGATCCTGCGCGAACTGAATCTGAGAAATGAGCACTCCGAAAGGGAAAGTGAATAATGCCCTACTACAAAAAACTGGTCGGCGAAATCTGCTACCTCTCCCCCTGCACTCCGGAAGACGCCGAAAATTGGGCCGCCTGGTTCAACGACCTGGAAGTGACCATCCCCCTGGGCGACGAAGCCTACACTCCCTCGACCCTCGAAAGGGAGGGGGAGATGATCGACGAGATAAACAGGAATCTGGACCACGTCTTCACCATCGTCGATCTGGAGACCGACCAGGCGATCGGCCGCTGTCTGCTCTTCGCCATCGACCAGATCAACAGAAACGGCATGCTCGGCATCGTCATCGGCGCAAAGGAGTACTGGGGCGGAGGATACGGTCAGGAAGCCATAAGCCTGTTGCTCGACTACGCCTTCAACCTGCTCAACCTGAACAGCATCATGCTCGGCGTCCTGGACTTCAACGAGCGCGCCATCCACTGCTACGAAAAGGTCGGCTTCAAGCAGATCGGTCGCCGGCGCCAGGCGCGCATCATCGGCGACCGGAAATGCGACGCCGTCCTGATGGACATCCTCGCCGAGGAGTTCGAATCACCCTGCGTCACTCGGTTCGTCGGCTAGCGTCGAGTATCGCGACCAGATCCCATTCGTCGGCCGCCTGAAAACCCCCGTACTCGGGGGACCGGCAGCCGAACTTAGCTATCGGAGAAAGCGGACTTGCGTCCATCCATACGCGCTTCCGCCCACACGCCACCTTACCTTCTGTAGAGAGAGCCGCCATGAAAGCACAGGCCGTCGTCTTCACCGCGCGCCGCACCGTCGAATTCGCCGAGGTCACCTGCCCCGAGCCCGGCCCGGACGAGGCGGTCGTGCGCATCACCCACTCCTGGATCAGCAACGGCACCGAAGGCTCCTATCTGCGCGGCGAACGCCTCGCCGGCGACACCGCGCTCCGGCCCGACGATCCCGATCCCTTCCCCATCGTCGCCGGCTACCAGAAAATCGGCGTCGTCGAGCAGGTCGGCGATCGCATAGACGATCTGGAAGTCGGCGAGATCGTCTTCGCCGCCATGGGCAGAGTCGACAACATGTTCGAAAGCCGAGGCGGCCACGTCTCCCCGTCCATCGGCACCCGCGATCAGATCTGGAAACTCCCTCCCGGCGTCGATCCCCTCCCCTTTTCCGGACTGGTGCTCACCCAGGTCGGCTACAACTGCGGCGTTCGCGCTCCCGTAGAAGTCGGCGACGGCGCTATCGTCTTCGGCGACGGCATGGTCGGCCACTGGGCCGCCCAGACCCTCGCCTGGCGCGGCGCCCGCGTCCTCCTCGTCGGCCGCCACGACGACCGCCTGGCGAAGTTCCCCACCGGCCGTCGACATCGCGCGATCAACGCCCGGAAAGAAGACTGGATCCAGGCCGCCCGCGACCTCTTTCCCGGAGGCGCGGCCGTCTCCGTCGACACCGTCGGCTCCATCTCCGCAGTCGAGCAATCCATGCCGCTCCTGCGCCGCTACGGCCACATCGTCTCCGCCGGTTTCTACGGCACCGAGGACCGCCTGGGGCTGCAGCCACCGCGCAACGGCGAACTCTCAATCGACCTGGTCTCCGGCTGGTCCCAGGACCGCATGGACCACACCCTGGCGCTGATCGCCGCCGGCCAACTGCAGACCCTGCCGCTCATCACTCACCGCTTCCCCGCGCACTGCGCCGCCGACGCCTGGGATCTGATCCAGACCAGAGACGAGCCGGTCCTCGGCGTCATCCTCGACTGGTAGCTGTCCCCCAGATTGAATGTGAGTATTGGAAAGGAATTTTCTCGTGGAAGAAACCATGAAGATCCTGCAAATCGCCGCACCCGGACAGGTCGAATGGAAAGACGTTCCGATCCCCGACCCCGGACCCGGAGAGGTCCTCGTCAAAGTCGAATCCGTCACCACCTGCCCCCACTGGGACCTGCACATCATGAGCGGCGAGCCGATGTTCCCCGGCGCCGACCTCGAGTATCCCTACACCCCGGGACAGCCCGGCCACGAGGCGATGGGTGAAGTCGTCGCACTCGGCTCGGACGTCACCGCCCTCACCGTGGGCGCCCGCGTCGCCGCCTGGCGCGACGCCGGCCACCAGCGCCAGGGCTGCTACGCCCAGTATGTCACCGCAGTCGTCGACAATCTGCTCGAAATCCCCACCGGCCTCTCCGCCGCAAAGGTCACCTCCCTGGAGCTGGCCATGTGCCTCCAGGTCTCCTTCGACCAGCTCGCTCGTCTCGACGCCCTCCCCGGCAGCCGCTTCGGCGTCTCCGGCCTGGGACCGGCCGGCCTGATCGCCGTGCAGATGGCGCGCGCCTGCGGCGCCCGGGAGGTGGTCGCCTTCGACCCGCTTCCCGCCCGCCGCGAACTCGCCGCCAATCTGGGTGCCGACCTCGTCCTGCCACCCAACGACTCCTTTCCCCCCGGACGCGGAGGCGACTCCGCCCTGGGCGCCGCCATCGACTGCACCGGCCTCAAGCCCTCCATCGAATACCTGATGGCGCGCACCCGGCAAGCCGTAGCCATCTTCGGCGTCCTCCGCGAAACTGTGGAGTTCAAAGCGGAGAACTGGTCCGGCGGCTTCACCCTGATGGGCTACGAACCCCACAATCGCAGCGCCGCCGAGCGCGCCCTGCAGCTGATCGTCGACAACGCCATCGACCTGGCCCCGCTCGCCACCCATACCCTCCCGTTCACCCGCTACGCCGAGGGCGTCGACCTGCTGCGCACCAAAGAGGCGATCAAGATCCGCTTCCTACCCTGGGAAAAATGACCGCCTCCTATCTGCAGACGCTGCGGCTGCTGAACCGGGACGTCCGGCTCTTTCTGGTCACCGCCTTCCTGTTTGGCTTCGGCTACGCCGGCATCTATTTCCTGCTGGTCAACCTCTATCTGCTGCGCCTCGGTTACGACCTGGAGTTCATCGGCCTCTTCGTCGCCACTGGGGCGCTCTCCTTCGCCGTCTTCAGTCTGCCGGCGGGAGCACTCTGTCGGCGCTGGGGCAGCCGACGCACGATGATCGCCGGTATGATCGTCTTTCCGATCGGGCTGGGCCTGCTGGCGCTGGCGGCGCTGCTGCCGCCCGGCCTGCGCACCCCCTGGCTGATCTTCTTCTGCGCCCTGCGAGAGCTGGGCAACGCCCTCTACATGGTCGGCAGCAGCCCGTTCCTGATGGCGGTCACCAGCGAAACGGAGCGCAACCACGCCTTCTCGGTGCGGTCGGCGCTGACGCTGCTGGCCGGCTTTGCCGGCAGCCTGATCGGCGGCCTGCTGCCCGGCTGGAGCGCGACCCTGCTCGATCTGCGCACCGAGGATCCGTTAGCGTTTCTGCTGCCGCTGCTGTTCGCCGCGCTGATCTTCATTCCGGGGATACTGGCGCTGATGGCCACGCGCCCGATCGAAACCTCAGCACCACCTGCGCCCGTCGATAGTCCGAAAGAACGGCCCCCCTACCGTCTGATCGCACCGATGGCGGTGGTCGGCTTTCTTTACATGATCGCCAGCGCCGCCGGCTTCTCCTTCTACAGCGTTTACATGGACGCAGAACTGTCTGTTTCCACCGAGTGGATCGGCACGCTGGCGGCAATCGGCCAATTGCTGGCCTTCCCCATGGCCCTCACGACCCCCCTGTGGGCGCGCCGCTGGGGCAACGACCGCGTCTTCGTGGCGATTGCGCTGGGCACCGCAGTCAGCTTGCTGCCGCTGGCGCTGCTGCCGCACTGGGGAGCGGCCGGACTGGGCATCATCGGCCTGATCGTGCTGAACGCAATGGCCATACCAACCATCTCGGTCTTTCACCAGGAGCTGGTCGAGGACACCTGGAAACCGACGATGTCCGGGGCGTTCAGCATGGCCTCGGCGCTGGGCTGGACCGCCATCGCCGCGGTGGGCGGGTTCTTGATCGAAGCCTGGGGGTACGCGTCGTTCTTTTTGGGCTCCGCCGGAATGACCATCGTCGGAACGCTGTTCTTCGCTATCTACTTTCGCAGAGTTGGAGGAGAATGAAGGAGGAAGTGAAAGAGATGAAACCGGACGAAAAACTCGACCGCCTGATCCACGTCTACAAAGGCCCCCACGGCCAGACCTGCATCGTCGATCAGACCGTACGCCCCATGCCCGACGGCAGCTGGGTGCTCATCTTCATGACCGGCGGCCCGACCGAGCCCCACTTGGAAAACTACATCGCCCTCTGTCGCTCCGCCGATCGCGGCGCGACCTGGTCCACACCCGAAACCGTGCTCCGCTACCCCGACCGCGCCTGCCTACTCTCCGAGGCGACCGTCCACGATGGTCTGATCACCATCTACGGCCACGTGCACGACGGCTACTTCGAAAATTGGACCGTCTTCACCATCACCAGCGCCGACCAGGGTCAAACCTGGACCGATCCCGTGCCCTTCCAGCCCGCTCCGCGCCGCACCTTCGTGCGCAATCTCTACGTGGCCACCTGGGGGACCTGGTATCTCCCCCTGCAGAGCTACGACGTCGTCCCGGACCCGGCCCTCTCCCCGCTGCGCGACGGCTCCTTCGCCCGGGGGATGAATCTGGTCATTCGCAGCGACGACCAGGGCAAAACCTGGGAACACTCCAATAGCATCGGCCCCCTGAACGGCTGGAACGAAAACAATCTGGTCGAGTTGCGCGACGGCAGCCTCGCTATGCTCGTGCGCGCCCCCGCCGACGCGCCCTGTCTCCGCAGCAGCAGTTCCACCGACCGGGGCCGCACCTGGAGCGACTGGGAGATGACCGATATCCCCAATCCAGGCACCAAGATCCGCCTTTTCCGCCTCACCGACGGCCGCATCCTCCTCCTCCACAACCCCAACGCCACGCCCGGTCTGCGCAATCCCCTCTCCCTGTGGATCTCCGACGATGACATGCGGACCTGGTCCTACAAGCGCATCGTCACCGATTTCCCCGGCCAGCTTTCCTACCCCGACGGCTTCGTCGACGCCGACGAAAAATGGATCCACTACGCCTTCGACTACAACCGCCACGACCTGATCGCCGTCTCCTCGTACATCCCCGATTGAGACCGCTCGTTCCACCGGAAAGCGAGTGAACCGTCATTCTTTGCGGACACCCGCATTTTTAACTTCGTCAAACCGAATCTGAGATAACCGCCAGTCCAGCTTCGCCACCAACCCACTGTTCGAGTGTCGGATGTCGGCACGCCCCTCTACAGAATCTCCGCACACCCGCCATTCGCACAGCACACTGCATCACTCCCAAATCGCCCCGATCGCCCCGAATTAGTTTGGACTTTGATTTCGCCCGGGTTTTATTAATATCGAGAGATCCGACTGTCAATCTCGCTCCCCGAACGAGCGGCTCACCTCGCCGCCAGGAGGGTTGCTGCCATGAAATACCTCCCCATCCTTCTGCTCGCCCTCGCCTGCACCGCCAGTTCCGCCCAGGAACGACAGGTCCCCCTCGACCGAGAAGGCGACCTGGTGCGCATCGGCAGCAAGCTGGAGCGCGACCTGCGCCTCTTTCCCGACTACGCCGGCTTCCGCGAGGCCAAACTCTTCCAGATCGCCGACACCACCTTCGCCCTCGAAATCTTCTGCCGCCGGAACGGTCAACTGCTCAAGTACCGCAATCTGCTTCCATCGCCCGAGATCGACGCTCTGCGCCGGGAGGTGAGCGCCCGTATCCTCTCCCTCCGCCCGCCCGCCCTGCTCGACCGCAGCGGCCGCTCCCGCTTCCTATTGCGCACCTTTCTGCTCAGCTACGGCTTCTACTCCTGGGCCCTGCCCTTCGCCCTCGATCTGAACGGCCAGGCCGCACAGGTGACCGCGCTGCTGACCGGCAGCGCCGGCTTCATCGCCCCCTTCACCTTCACCAACCAACATCCCGTCAGCCAGACCGCCGCCGGCCTCAGTGCCCACCTGGGAACCACCGGCATCTTCCACGGCGCGTTCCTCAGCGGACTCCTCTTCGGCGAAGATGTCCCCGAACGCGGCACCCTGGCACTGGCACTGGCCGGCAGCGCCGGCGGGCTGGTCGGCGGCTTCAAGATGGCGCAGCGCTCCACCATGACCGCCGGCAGCGCCGAACTGATCGGCAGCGCCGGCAACTACGGCATGCTCATGGGCCTGGGCGCCGCCCACCTGATAGATCTCTACGAAGGAGAGAACCTGCGCTCGGTCGCCGCCCTCGCCCTGACCGGCTCCGGTCTGGGCTACTGGGGAGGAAGCATCCTCTCCCGGCAGCACCCCTACACCCGCGGCGACGCCGAAACGCAGGATACCATCGGCATCCTGAGCGCCTATCTGGCGTCCTCTCTGCTCTTCCTCGCCACCGACTCCGAGAACGCCAGGGCGTACACCACCACAGCCATGTCCGGCTCGGCCCTCGGCCTGGGTCTGGGGCACCGCCTGCTGAAAGACGAAAACTTTACGACCGGCGAATCCCGCATGATGATGCTGGGAGCAGTCGGCGGCATGCTCATGAGCACGGCCATCGGCGTTCTCATCGACGCTTCCGATAGAGCGAGCGCCTTTCTGGCCGCCAGTGGCGCGGCCAGCGGTTTCTGGTTCACCTTCCGCACTTTCGCCGGAGAGAATAGCAGTCGAGAAGAGGACGTCGCCCTCGCTCCTCGCCTCTTCCTGACCCGTTCCCTTTCGGACACTCCACTCTTAACCTTCAGGTACACTTTCTGAATGCCCGCTGAACCGAACTACCACATGACCCCCGACGAATTCCGCCACTGGGGGCGCGCCGTCGTCGACTGGATCGCCGACTACCAGGAGCGCGTCGAAAGTCTGCCCGTCCTCTCACAAGCGGAACCCGGACAGATTCTCGCCTCCCTTCCCGAAGCGCCTCCCGAACGGGGGGAGGCGTTCGCCGCCATCCTCCGCGACGTAGACGAAAAGATCCTGCCCGGCATCACCCACTGGCAGTCCCCCGACTTCTTCGCCTACTTCCCCGCCAACACCTCCGGCCCCGGCATCCTCGGCGAGTTGCTGGCGGCCGGCCTGGGCGTGCAGGGCATGATCTGGGCGACCAGCCCCGCCTGCACCGAGCTGGAGACCCGCGTCCTCGACTGGGTCGTCTCCCTGCTGGACCTGCCCGAGAAATTCCTCTCCACCACCGCCGGCGGCGGCGTCATCCAGGACTCCGCCTCCAGCGCCGCTCTCTGCGCCCTGCTGGCCGCCCGCGAACGGGCCACCGGGCTCGACAGCAACGAGCGCGGCTGCGACCGGACCCTGGTTGCCTACGTCTCCTCGCAGACCCATTCCTCCGTGGAAAAAGCGGTCAAAATCGCCGGCCTCGGCCGACAGAATCTGCGCCTGGTCGACGTCGACGAAAACCTCGCCATGCGGGCCGACGACCTGGCCCGCCGCATCGCAGCGGATCGCAGCGCCGGTCTCACCCCCTGCTTCGTCTGCGCCACCGTCGGCACCACCGCCGCCAACGCCATCGACCCCCTGCCCGAAATCGGCGCCCTCTGCCGCAAGCACGGCCTCTGGCTCCACGTCGACGCCGCCATGGCCGGCACCGCCGCCCTCTGCCCCGAGTTCCGCCACATCCACGCCGGCCTGGAGCTGGCCGACAGCTACTGCTTCAACCCGCACAAGTGGATGTTCACCAATTTCGACTGCGACTGCTTCTACGTGGCCGACCGCAAAGCGCTGATCGACGCCCTCAGCATCCTTCCCGAGTACCTGCGCAACGCCGCCACCGAGTCGGGTGCCGTCATCGACTACCGCGACTGGCAGGTCCCCCTGGGCCGCCGCTTCCGCGCCCTCAAGCTCTGGTTCGTCATCCGTCACTACGGTGCCGAGGGACTGCGCCACCACGTCCGCCAGCACGTGGAGCTGGCGCAGCAGTTCGCCGCCTGGGTCCGGGAGGATCCCCGCTTCGAGCTGGCCGTCCCTCCCCCTCTGAACTTGGTCTGCTTTCGCCACCGGTCCGGCGACGCCCTCAATCAGCAGCTCCTCGACCGCCTCAACGACAGCGGTGAACTCTACCTGACCCACGCCAAACTCCACGACCATCTCACCCTGCGTCTCTGCGTCGGCCAGACCCACACCGGACGGGAGCACGTGGAGAACGCCTGGAGAAAAATCCGGGAAACGGCGACGGAACTGGAGCGCTCCGAGCGCTGAAAACGAAGAGCCCCCTTGACACAGGCGACCATTGAATCGATTTTCTATAAAAGATTAACAAATCTTTTTATCTTTTTAAGGAGGCCACGATGAGCCAATCGACCGATCTCTGCACCTGCCTCAACTGCGGCAAATCCGAAACCGAAACCCCCCTGCTCCGCCTGCGCTACTCCGGCGTCAAGTCCTGGCTCTGCTCCCAGTGCATGCCGGTGCTGATCCACAATCCCGAGGAAGTGGGCGCAAAACTGGCGAAAATCGTCGCCCCCTCTGCCGAGTAACGCCCGCTTCCGGATATTATTCGGATCCTCCGGGCTAGAGCGCAGAACACCCGAGGACTCACCGATATAGCAGAACTGCGAGCGGCCCGCCTACTCCAGTAGACGGGCCGCCATAGTTTCTGGGATTATTGCTCAGATCTGCTGCGGCAGGATGACCCTGACCGCCAGCAGCCCCTTCGACTGCTTTTGTACCTCCTGCTGCGAGTCCCGTTCGGCCGGCGCGAACTGCGTTGGCATCCTCTCTTCGGACACTGTCTCTCCTCCTAGGGCACTATCTGGCGACACTCCAGATAGAACCGCTTTTCATCCGCCTCCCCCATCGAAAACGTCTTGCGCGGGAAGGCGCCGTCCAGAATGATCGTCTTGAACAGATCGTGCTTGGGAATGGCCGGAAAGAAAAAGCCTATATTCCCCGGCCTCTCTCCCAGCGCGACAACCGCCTCTTCTCCGTGGATGTAGTCCATGCGCGCCCGGGGCAGCATCTCCAGATGTGCGTCCAAAAACGTCTGCAGGGAGGCCACCTCCAGGTGGTGATGCGGATCGTCGATCCACAGCGCACCGTACCGCCCCTCCGCCACGTACAGCACGCAGTGGTGCGCGCTGTCGAGCTGCTGACAGCCGTTCTCCCACTCCTCGCGACTGGCGAACATCCGCCGCGCAAATTTGATTCGCTGGCGCCGGTAGAATCTTTCCATATCTTCCAGCATACCGTCTACGTCCACATCGTACACCAGCCGGTGAATCGGCTCGAACTCCAGCCCCTCGTCGTGCACATTGATCAGCTCGACCAGGGCGTGGCGCGCCGGATGCCGCATGATCGCCTCGCGGTCTCCCGCCTCCCGCTTGAGCTTCTCCCAGATCTCTTTGGCCGTGGCGAACGAGTGGTTGCCGTCCCCCATCGCGTAGAGCAGCACCGGCGCCTCCTCGACCCCGTACTTCCGGCTGAACAGCTCCGGATCCGCCAGCCGGGCCAGCCGTTCGGCCACCTGCCGGATCAACTCCTCCTGATCGACCCGATAGCCGCGCAGGTGCCCCCCTCCCTGCATCAGCGGAAAGTCGTAGAGCGTCTCCAGCTTCCGCTCAAACAGCGGCTCGATGACCGTCTTCTCCGGATCGTCGATCAACACCATGATGTGGGGCACCTCGATCGGCGCGTTCTCCCTGATGGCGATCCGCGGCGGCAACCGTTCCACCAGCGTCCCCTCCGTCGTCCTGATCAGCGTCTGCGCCCCTTCGCGATAGTCGTATTCCTCCAGATCCAGGGCGACGATCAGCCCCTTGCGCGAAGCGGCGTGCGGCGTCTGCCGGTCGACCAGCGCAAAACCCGGCTTCTGCGGCACCAGCATCCCCTGGTCCAGATACTCCTCCATACTCCGGTGGATCTGTCCGATGATCCGCTCCCGTTCTTCGGACTCCAGATAGACCTCCGGAAAAATCAGATTCAACGTCGAAGGCATCCCCTCGGTAATCCGCCTCACCTGCTCCCAGTATTCCGGCTGCCAGGTGTACTGGTCGCAGGCCACGACCGCCCAGTCGGCGTACGGAGTGCCGTCGCGCGGCAGCAGAAGAGTCGGCACCTGCAGACCGATCTCCGCGAAGTTCATGTTCTGGTACCCATCTTGGCTACTGTCGTTTTCCATTCCCTATAAACTTCCAAATTTTATCCTGAGTAGTCTGTCAACAAAATTTCTGACCTTCGGAAATCACGTAAATATATTAATTTACTGAAAGATCCTGATCGCAATTTTGTCAAAGTTTTTATTTGACAAAACACTGAGCGCTGGTATGCCCTGCATCTCCGCACGACACCTGAAAATCCGTTCGACAAAAAAAACCCTATCAGAAATATCGCTACAGATCTTTCTCGCCGAAATCCCTCTGATCATCGGAACAAAATAACCACGCTTACAAAGTGAGCCCGGAACAAAAAATGAGCAACACCTCTTCCTTGACCCGAGCGGTCAAAAACCGCAATTTGCTACATCATGATTCTGACGACCGTCCTCCAGATCTTCGCCACCATCATCCTCCCCCTCTTCCTGCTCATCGGCGTCGGCTTTGTCGCGGACCGCTGCTTCCGCCTGGATCAGCAAACCCTTTCCCGCGTCTGTTTCCACCTGCTTCTTCCGCCCCTGATCTTCATCAAAGTCCTCGAATCGACCATCGATCTGGCGCAGATGCGCGTCGTCATCCTGGTCACCCTGGCCCAGATCGCCATCCTCCTCCCCCTCGCCTATCTGGCCTTCTCGCGCGGCCCGTTCCGCCCGCAGCGACTGCTCCTGAGCCTGTGCACCGCCTTCTTCAATTGCGGCAACTACGGCATCCCCCTGGCCGAGCTCGCCTTTCCCGGCATCGGCGTCGGCGTCATGGCGGTCGTCCTCATGACCCAGAATTTCGCGACCTTCAGCCTGGGCATCTACCTGGTCGAGCGTCGCGACAGCTCCGCCCGCCGCATCCTCCTCGGCTTCCTCAAGATGCCGATCATCCACGCCATCCTCGCCGCCTTCCTGCTGCGCCTGTTCCCCTTTGAGCTGCCCACTCAGCTGCAGCAGTCCCTGCACTACCTGGGCAACGGCCTGGTGCCGGTCGCCCTGATCACCCTGGGCGTGCAGCTGTCGCGCAGCCCCCTGACCCGCAACCTCCCCTCCCTCCTCTCCATCTCGGTCGGACGCCTGATCCTCTCCCCCCTGATCGCCTGGGGGTTGGTCAACCTGTTCGACGTGGAGCCACCCCTCTCCACCATCCTCATCGTCGCCGCCGGCCTGCCCGTGGCCGTCAACGTCTACATCGTCGCCTCCGAGTACGACGACCTCGACAGCGCCCTCGCCTCGCAGACCATCTTTTGGACCACCCTGCTCAGCGCCCTCACCCTGTCGGTGTTGCTGGCCATCGTCTCTTAATAGATTTTCAGATAATCATCCCGAGCGTCGATATTCCCTGGAGTGCCGCAAGATATCTGAGAACTCACCTATTCGAAGAAAAGATCTATCGGAGATCGCCATGCCCTCTAGAGAAACCCTCTCCCCCCGCGAGCGCGTCCGCCTCGCCCTCGAACACCGGACCACCGACCGCATCCCCATCGCCATGGTCTGCTCCGGCATCAACCCCCCCGCCCGCCGCGCCCTGGAAGAGTTCCTGCAGCGCGAGCGCAACCTCTCCGTCGACGCCTACCTGGAGCCGCTGATCGACATCCACACCGTCGCCCCCGCCTACGTCGGCCCACCCCTCGCTCCGGGCGAGGACATCTGGTCCGTCCGCCGCAAACCGGTCAGCTACGGCTCCGGCAGCTACGAAGAGATCGACTTCTACCCGCTGGCCGAAATATCCGACGTCGGCGCACTCGACGCCCACCGCTGGCCCTCCACCGACTGGTTCGACTACTCCGTCATCCCGGATCGCATCGCCGCCGCTCGCGCCCAACACGATCCCTGCCTGATGATAACCAACGGCAACGTCTTCGAATCCTCCTGGTACATGCGCGGCTTCGAGCAGACCTTCGTCGACTTCCTCCAGAACCCCGAACTCCCCCACGCCCTCTTTGCTCGCGTCACCGACTTCTACAACGACCACTTCGCCAGGATCCTCGCCGCCAGCGACGGAGAGATCGACCTGGCCTTCACCGCCGACGACCTGGGCGGCCAGACCGGCCTGCTGATGAACCTGGAGATGTGGGAAGAGTTCATCAAACCGCACCACGCCCGTCTCAACAAAACCATCCACGCATTCGGCGCCCGCGTCATCTACCACACCGACGGCGCCGTCATGGAGGCGGTCCCCGGCCTCGTCGATATGGGCATCGACGTGCTCCAGGCGCTGCAGTTCAGCGCCGCGGGCATGGACCCCGTCCCCCTCAAGGCAAACCACGGCGACCACCTCTGCTTCGAAGGCGGCGTCAGCGTCCAAACCACCCTGCCGTACGGCAATCCCGACGACGTCCGCGCCGAGGTGGAGCACCTCATCACCGTCCTGGGAAAGGAAGGGGGCTACATCCTCGGCCCCTCGCACGCCATCCAGGCCAATACCCCGCCTGAGAACATCGTCGCTATGTTCGATACCGCTCTGGAATTTTACCCGTTCTGATCGTCGACCCCACCTTTCCAACCCGCAATCGCTGAAGCTCCTCATCCACAAATCTGATAGGCCCCCTTCAGACAAGAATCGTCAGATCCCTGGAAATCTAACCTTTTCTGTATTCGCACTCCCTAATCCGGCAAAAGCCATCTCATCGAGGAAGAATCTGTTGCCCGACCAACAACTCGTCAAAAGGGCGATCGCCAGAGATCCAGAAGCCATTCAGGCCGTGCTGGAGGGGTTGCAGGAGCATGCCTGGTTCATCGCCCGCGATTTCACCCGAAACTGGGACGAAGTCGAGGATCTGGCCCAGGAAATTCTGATCGAAGTAAGTCGCTCTCTGACTCGTCTCCGCGATCCGGATCACCTGGAGAGCTGGTGCATTACGCTGGGAAGACGCGTGTGCCTGGCCTGGAAGAAAAAGGAGAAAAGGCGGGAGTTGACCCTGGGAGATCTGCACATCGAGGAAGAGAGTGAAGATCCCTCGATCGCTCCACATCCTTTTCCCGCCCCCGATAGAGATCTTCTGGCCGCAGAACAGCGCGACCTTTTGAGGTCGGCTTTGAAAAGGATCAGCCTGCAGAGTCGCCAGATCCTGGAACTGTTCTACCTCGATGAACTGTCCCTGCGGGAGATTGCTTCTCAACTCGATCTTCCCGAGAATGCAATAAAGCAGCGGCTCCACTGGGGACGCCGACGCCTGGAAAAGGAGATGTGGACTATGCCCATGACTACCGAACGACGACAGCAACCGGTTGTCGAGCCGCTGCTGCGCTTCTCCTCCTGGGGATCGTGGTCCGGGAAAGACTCATCTCACAATCCCTGGAATCTGACGCGACTCCTGCTAGCCCAGCAAATCCTCCTTTGCATCGCCAGGGAGTCGAAGACTGAAGAAGAACTGATCGCACAGGTGGGAGCGGAGCAAATCTACATCAGAGATCACCTGACAGCCCTGGAGGAGGCTGAGCTGATTCGCCCGGAGGGGAAGGGATTTATCGCGGACTTCTTTATCCTGAATCGAGAGATACAGGATAGACAGACGGAGTTCAAACGGAAAAAAGGCAGGCAGGAAGCCGAGATCATCGCCGCGCATCTCGACGAAGTGCGCGACGCCGTCGAACGCTGCGGATTCGAGGAGCGGGGATTCGGCTGGGACTTTATGCGCTGGATCGTCCTGCCCGTATTCGCGGGGAATCTGGGGGTGCGGCGCGCCTATCCCGAAGTCTTCGATATTCAGCCGCCGCTGCGTCCCGATGGCAATCGCTGGTTCTTCTTCGGCATCGCGGCAAATGGTCCTCCTGAACAGGCCGGGGATTGGTGCAAAATGTCTTCCGATAACCTGGGAGGAGTGGGAAGTTTCGGCACGCCGTTTCTGCCAAAGCTAACCTGCTCTCTTCCCGATTCAGAGGGAAGGAAAGCGATCCACTCCCTGGTGAAAAGACCCCGACCAGTGGACGATGTAATTCGCGAAATCGGTGGAGAGGATGGTCGGACAAAAATCGCCGAACTGATCGAAGCCGGATTGCTGGCCAACGAGGAGGGAATGCTTCACCTGACAGTGCCAGTCTTCACAGAAAAGGAGGATGGAATCCTCCATCCTGTGGTCGCGCCGATCTGTCAGAAGATCGTGGAACATTCGCGAAAAAAAGGGGCAACGGAGTTGAAGAATATGCTGGATTCTATGGGATTTAACCGTTTGCAGAATCAGTATCCGGCTATGTACGGTCTTTTCCTGTCAGGCATTTCACACGGCTGCGTGGCGGCAATGGTTGAAATGGGACTCTTAGGCACGCCTTCCACCGATATGGACAGAATGTGGGGTTGGTGGGTGTGGCAGGGGAAGAGCCGTCTCGTCAGCGATTAGACACGGCCACTTTGAAAGCGCGCAGGAGGTGAGAACCGTGAATGAACAACCGGAGTTTCCCAAGCCTAAAGAAGCGGGGTTCTGGGCACCGAAGCAGATCCCTCAAACCAGCTACACCATCGACTGCCAGATCGACCCTGCGGCCGGCCAGCTGCAGGGTCACGAGACGATCGAGATCGAGAACCGGGCAGAGAAACCCATCTCCCGGCTGGCTCTGAGCTGGTCCCTGAGTGACGATCAAAGCGCGGAGATTACCGCGCAGGGGAGGCCGGTTCAGATCTCGCTCGGAGCAGGGGATCTCCTGATCGTCGACCTTCCCGAACCCCTCCTTCCGGGAGAGATCCAGATACTGGAGGTAGACTTCAGCAAAAAGCTCACTACTCATCGGGAACAGACCCAGCACACATTGACCGGATGGCATCCCCAACTCTGGTGGAACTTTGCCACCCACAGCGCATTTTCTGTCCGGGTCGAAGCGCCCCCCGAATACACCGTGGGCACCAGCGGATATCTGGACCTGGAATCGGGCCACCATCGGCAGGAAGGAGCCCCTTCATTCGGGATCTTCCTGGGGAAAGATCACCAGGCGCTGGAGCAAAAAGCCGGGGACGTGCGGATTCTCTGTGTACACACCGACCGGGGAGCGGACTGCGCCCGCATGATCCTGACCACCGCCGTTGACGTGGTCCGGTTCTACCGCGAGCACTTCGACTTTTACCCGTACAGGAGCCTGACGATCGTCCCGGGCGTGGACAAACCAATGGGAGGGTATCCGGTGGCGACGGCGATGGTGGCCATCCACGGGCAAGAACAGTTCGAGGATGCCCCGGAACTGCACTGGAAGTGGATCACCGCTCACGAAATCGGCCACCAGTATTGGGGGGAATACGTCCTGGAAAAGGACCGACCTGCCTGGCTCTGGATCGGCCTGGGAATCTACGCCGACCGGGAGTACGCGCGCGCCCGGAACCTGGGGATGGACAGGCACCGAGGCCTCATGCAGCGATATATAGACGGAGTGCGGCAAGGCCTGGACACCACGGTGGACATCCCGCCCGAGCGCCTTGCGGAAACGGCATTCGATTTCAACAACGTGGTCACGCACGGAAAAGGGTACAGCATCATCAGCGCGCTGGACTGCGTGCTGGGAGAGGAGACGTTCGGGCGGATCTACCGGCGTTGCTTGCAGAGGTTCGGCGGACGCCGGCTGGGAAGATACGAGTTCCAGGCGATGTGCGAGGAAGAAAGTGGACAGAATCTGGAATGGTTCTTCGAACAGTGGGTGCGCTCCGGCAAGTACCTGTCGTATCAGATCAGCTCCGAGGAATGCAAACCCATAAACGGCCGCTACGAAACCCGGGTGCGGGTCGACCGCCTGGGCGGACTGAAGATGCCCGTACCGGTCAAGGCCCTCTTCGCGGATGGCACGCAACAGATCCATTCCACAGACCGGTTGCTGGATACCCATATCCTATCCTTCGAGAGTTCCACACCCTTGAAAGAGGTGAAACTGGATCCGAACGAGGCGCTCGCCCTGGTAGTTCCACCGCCGCCGCCGACCGGCAAGGAACTGAACGAAAGGCTGCGCGAACTGCCGTGGACCGGGGTGGACGAGAAAGCGCGGGAGCTCTTCCGCAAGGCGCGGGAAGCAGACCCGGAGGACGCGAATTTCTGGGGCGTCCTCGGCCTGAAAGCGTACGACGGAGGGTTCTACCCCGAGGCACTGGAGGCTTTCCGCCGGGCCGTTGATCTGACGGCGAAGGGGAACATCTGGAAATTCGTCGCCACAGTGTGGCAGGGGCACCTTCTGGATCTGCTCGGACAGCGGGACGAAGCCGTGCAGTGCTATGAAAAGGCGCGGGAGCTGGACGCGGACGAAACTATGGAGCACGGCCAATACGACATACTCATAGACACCCGGTGGGTGCTGGAGCGCCTGAAGACGCCCTTTGAGCGGTCGTAGTTAGGTAGGAAAATAAGCGGTGATTTGAGCTTGCTATTGTACCATCTGATCCCGCACCTTTGAGTTCGGGAATGTATCCCGACAGGGTACAACGTGCGGAAAACTTCCATAACATCGATTCACACACAATCTGTTAAGGAGTCCGCCTCTTGAGAAGGGCTGACCGCTTCTTCGCGGAATCCGCCCGATTACTCAACGACGCAGCATCCAAGTTGGGCCTATAAGGCGGTGGTTGCTTGCCTGACGGAGAAAGGCGCTCCGTCAGTGGCCACCCCCTTGACAAGAACTGCAGGAGAGAATCGTGTCAGACCGTACGATCAGTCTACGCAGACTCATCAGCCAGACTGGCTGGAACGGCGTCTGGATTGCTGCACTCATCGTGGTCGTGTCGGTCAGCGGCACGTATCCGATCAAGCTCATCGAGAAGATCGTCAACCTTGCGGTTGACTCAACAAACGGTGCGAACCTAACGCCGTTCCTCGTTTACGGAGCGCTCTACGTCGGTGTTTTCGTCGTGTGGAGCGGAGCTAGATACCTGCTGAACACTACACATCGGCGAGTCGAGGCCACCGTTGGTCACGACTTGCGGCTGCAAGTCTTCGCACACACGCTCCGACTCCGACCGGAGTTCTTTGCAGAGCACCAGACTGGAGACGTTGCTGCAGATGTCCTGAAGGACTCCGAGATTACGACAAGTCAGTTTCTTGAACCTGTCCTCTACGTTGCGCAGTCCGTAACCAAGTTTGGTATTGGGCTCATCCTGATGCTATCGATCGACTGGAGGATGACCCTATTTGTCTTCCCCATCGGTGTGTTCTCGGCCTTCTTAGCCAGACGCACTAGTGCTCGGGTACGCGCGCACGCCCAGGAGGTCCGGGACAGCACCACCGGAATGTGGGGTCTGTTTTCGGAAGCGATCAGAGGCGTGCGGGAGATCCAGGCCAACTTGGCAATCAACTCGATGTGCCGGCGATTAAGCCGCCACAGCGAACGCGCGGCCGACGCTTCGGTTCGACAGACTCGGTTCAATGAAGCTGCGGATGCAATCAACAGTCTGTTCTTCATGAGCGCGATCGGACTGATTATGACTTTCGGAGCAATTCTAGTCGCCCGAGGAGGACTATCGGTCGGGGGACTAGCGGCATTCATGATGTACAACAGCCTCTTGACCGATCCGGCAATGGACTTTGTCGACTTCTACCGAGAGCTACAACGAACAGGCGTATCGATAGATCGACTGAACGGCTTCCTCCACCAGCCTGCATATGAGGACACAGACGACGTCTCCAGACCGCACCTCACGCCAGCAATCTCGCTTCGGAACATAAACTTCCGTTATGGCAATGGTGATCCCGCACTGTTCGACGTTTCACTCGATATCCAGGCAGGTGAGCATCTGGCGATAGTCGGGCGCTCTGGTTGTGGAAAGACCACCTTGTCGCATCTGATAGCCGGAATTCGCAGCCCTAGCGCCGGGACCGTCACCATTGGCGGACGGGAGGTCGACGAACAGAGTCTGAACCTTGTTAGGGCTAACCTAACGATCGTGTTTCAGGACCCATTCTTGTTCAACTCGTCCATTCGCGAGAACATTCGGCTGGGGAATCCAGCCGCCAGAGACGAGGAAATCGAGAGGGCGGCCGGCCTCGCATGTCTGCGTCCGGTCATCGATCAGGCTCGCGACGGCATGAACGCTTTGATAGGAGAGAATGGCGTAAACCTATCTGGAGGTGAGCGACAGCGCGTCGGCCTCGCGAAAGCATTCCTCAGGCGCACACCGATTTACTTGCTCGACGAAGCCACATCGGCATTGGACAGTTCGACATCCCGGGAAGTGCTGGACAACCTTTTCAGCGAGTTCCGAGAATCTACGATCATCGTTATCGCTCACAAGTTGGCATCCGTTCAGAACATGCCTCGGATTGTAGTCATCCGGAACGGGCGAATCGTGGCAGACGGTTCCCACGAAGGATTGATGGCGGAATGCCCCGATTACTCGCGTTTGTACCAGGACCAATTCTCGGCATCTCAAGCATGATCGAACGGGACGTGCGGCACCGCCAGCCACCAATGCGGCTTTGGCGATTCCAGGTGAGAAACGGCAGCATAACATGTCTCCTATGAGGTTCATTTGCTCTCATGTCAAAATCCCGCACCGCCTTATTCGCCAGTTATCTTAAAACCGCCGCCCGTTCCCTGCTGCGCGACCGCTTTTACTCGGCCTTTAATATCGCCGGTCTGGCCATCGGCATGGCCTGCTGCCTGCTGGCAGCCCTCTTTGTCATCGACGAATATCGCTACGACCGCCACCAGAGCTTATCGGAACGGATCTACCGCATAGTTACCCCCGAAGGGGGCGTTATGCCGCCCCCTTTAGGGCCCATGCTCTACAGTCTGCCCGAAATAGAAGAGGTGGTGCGCATTCACCCGGGTTTCAAGCCCATGCTGGTCTACGGCAACCGTCGCAGCATGGAACAGGTCCACTTCGTCGATGGCGATTTCCCCAAAGTTTTCGATATCGAGTTCATATACGGCGACCCAGCCACGGCGCTGGACGGCTTCCGCAAAATGGTGCTCAGTCAAGAGGTGGCCACACGGCTGTTTGGCGACCGCGACCCCCGCGGCGAAATACTGAGCTGGGATGAGCGCTACGACTACGAGATCACCGGGGTGGCCAAAGTGCCATCGTACACCCACTTCCGCTTTGACGTGCTCGGTTCAATGGAATCGATGACCGACGATCAGTTTTGGAATACGCACACCAATTGGTCGAAAGAATTCAGGTGGTTCTACCCCTTTACCTATATCGTCTTGAGCGAGGGGGGCGATCCCAAAATCGTGCCGCAGAAGGTCTACGACCTGGTCGGTCAGACGCGGGGTAGCGATGCTCAGGAGATAGTCGAAAACCGGGGCAGGTTCCAGCTGCAGCGGCTGCATGACATCCACTTGCATTCGGACTTTCCGCACGAGTTGCAGCCCAATGGCCACATCGAGCACGTCTACATCGCCGTGGCCGTAGCCGCCCTCGTGCTGCTGATCGCCTGTATCAACTACGTCAACCTGGCTATCGCGCGCGGGGTGCGAAGGGCGCGCGAGATCGGCATCCGCAAGGCCATCGGTGCTCACCGTCACCAGTTGGTAACACAACTACTGGGCGAGTCCGCGCTGACATGTCTATTTGCCCTGGCTTTAGCTGTGGGCATTGCCCAATTGACCCTACCGTCATTTAATGCCTTTATCGATAAGAACACTTCGCTGTTGGCAAGCAGCGACCTGCTGCTTTTGGCGGCAGGGGCAGCCGTGGTCGTCGGGCTGATTGCGGGACTCTACCCCGCCTTCGTCATTTCCGCCCGGCCGCCAGCACTGGCGCTGGCGCTTTTTACCAGCGAGTTACGCACCCGCGAATTCGCCGTGCGCAAGGTGCTGGGCGCCAGCGATCGTCAGATCGCCAGCCTGTTGCTGATCAGCTTCACCTGGCCCGTGCTGGCGGCACTTTGCGCGGCGTGGCCAGCCGCTTACTTTGCCGTTCGCACCTGGTTAGAGAGCTTTACCTACCGGACCGCAATCGATCCCTTTATTTTTGTCGCCAGCGCCAGCGCCGTGCTCGCCGTCGTCTGGACCACCGTGGGCTACCAGGCGCTGCGCGCCGCTCGCGCCAATCCGGTGGACGCCCTGCGCAGCGAATAGGTGGGCAAGCCATTATACATGAAGATGAGACGTTCAGTGTGTGGCACCGCGAGGAATACAACTTCATTAATCGCATGGCCTAAATGAAAACATGCGCGTGTGCTATTCTCTCGAGAAGACGCAAAATACTCCTGGGAAAACGATCTCCTTTTCGAAAGTTTTACCCCAACGTCTGGGATCTCATTGGGGGACACTGCGAGAAGGGGGAATCCCCGGAGCAAGCCCTCTTGAGAGAGCTAAAGGAAGAACTTGACATTACCCCGACCAAGTTTCAAGAAATCAGAATCTTGGATGAACCCAACATAGAAGCTTACGGGGCATATCAATATCATGTATATCTCGTCACAGACTGGAATGGCGTGCCGTGCAACCAGCAACCTCAAGAGCATTCTGAAATCAAGTGGTTTTCGATCGAGGATGCTCTTGGACTTGAGTTAGCTCATCCTCACTATCCGGTTCTTTTCAAAGAGATAGACAGATCGGCAGGAGCCGAAGCGTATGAATAAGTTCGTCCTAAAATTGCACGAAGAGTTTGAGACACCTGCAGAAGTTCTTTTTGATCTGATAAAGCGAGCTACAAGTGAGGATCCCATCGGGGCTGAAAAAATCGTGGGGGGGTATGAGAATGAGGTGTACAAAGTAATCACTCGCCAGGCGAATTACGCCGTGAGAATCAGGCGACTCGGAAACGTCGAATTTCAGCACGAGGCCTGGGCGCTAGAAAGCTGCCGTAAAGCCGGCGTGTCTGTCCCGGAAGTTCTGCTGTTGGATACAATCCAGTCCGGCGAAGAGCCGCTCGAGGCCATGGTGCAAAACTGGATCAATGGTCGACCGCTCAACGACTTCCTCTCGAAGATCGCCACGCAGGACTTAGACAGAATCCTGCATCAGATCGGGGAACTACTGGCCGGTATCCACACTGTTTCTGTCGAGGGAGTGGGGCGCAGACATGCGGAAGGTCTCTGGGATTTCTCGACCTGGGACCAGATGATGGCATCCCAGGCGCGAGACAGAGATTCGATAAAGAAATACATTCTCCAGGCCGGCTTCTCCGAGCGGGACTTCGAGACTATGGCGCAGATGCTTCAGCAAAGTGACGAGGAATTCCCCTGCCTCCATCCCGTATTGTGCCACGGAGACTTCGACCCTCAACACATCTTTGTCGACGAATACCTGAACGTTTCCGGTGTAATCGACTTCGGACAGATCCAGGGCGGCCCCCCCATACTGGATTTCATGTTTTTCAGCCTGGCCCAGCCGAAGATGGATCTGACACCTATCGTTAGCGGATATCCAAATCAGGAGACGCAGATTAAGGACAGATTCGAACGGCGACTCAACATGTGTAGACTCGAATTCCTAATGGGATGTGTAGCTCATATCACCAAGACAGGGGATGCCGATGCGGACAAAACCCCGGATGCACCCGGCCAATTGAAGAAGACGTTGGAAATCCTGAAGTCTGGACGGTGACAGAATATCGCATAGCTGTCGAGCCTTCAGCCTCGAATCTCACTCACTTCGCCCCCTCCCGCCCCTTATCGACCGCCTGGCCGATCGTGCCGACAAAGTAGAACGCATCCTCACCAAGATCGTCGTGCCCGCCGTCGAGAATCTGCCGACACCCTTCGAGCGCATCCCGAAGAACAACCGTCTCACCAGGCACACCCGTCCACTGCTCCGTACCGTGATAAGGCTGAGTCAGAAAGCGGTCGAGACGTCGGCCCCGAAGAATGAGCCGCCGGGTCACTTCTCCCCCCTCCTCCGCAATGAGACCATCGGGAATGTAGCCATCCTTATAGGCCGCCTGGAGATTGTGGCCGTAGTAGTGGCCGAGACACTGGCGCACCTGCTCCACCGTTTCCCTGTGAGTCGCCGTCAGCAGGCTGTCCTGCAAAAGCAACGAACGAGAGCGATGGACATCGACCGCTGGATATAGCCCCGCTTTGGCCCGCTGCCCGTCGAATGCGACGAACGCATCCAGAAAAGCGAATGCTTCTTCTTCCAGACCGAGAGGTGCATCGCCCAGGTAGAGGGTGGTGACGGCCGCCTCCGGTGTCGCAACGACGTGCGTCCTCAGATAGGGGATGACTCCCTCGGTGAGTGCCAGCCTACCCTCCACCATCAGCAGGACCTCGCACCCCTGACGACGGAAATTTTCCGCCATCGCCAGACCGGTTTCGACGGTCTGCCGGCGCCTGGAAACAGAATCATCCGGCTGTGCGAGCACGTAGGCTATATGCTCCCCCAGATGCTTCCCTTCGCAGCCGACCTCTCTCCACTCCTTGTGCTGAACGGTCGGGTCTCCTTCGGTGATTCCCAGATACACGATCCGACCGCCGCGGTGCGCAACAGCGTTGTGGGCGATCTGTGTCATCATCAGAAGTTTGCCCACGCCGAAACAGGAATCGAGACCGACGTGGCCGCCTCGCTTGAAAGGAGCAGCTACATCCACCGCTTTAATGCCCGTTTCGAAAATCGGCGATACAGTCTCTCCTACCGAACCGCAAATGGATCGGCACTCACCACCTTTGAACACATCCCCGCCGTCAAGAGGTCCACCATCGGCATCGACCATCCGTCCGAGCACCCGATCCCCAACCGGCACCTCGCGCCCAGGCATCGGTGCACCCCTTGTAATCGACCCGCGCACGGGAATGCTCGACGCTTTCGCCCCCCGTTCCACCAGGAGATCCCCCAGTCTACGTCGCCCCTTCAGCGCCGCCCAGTCGGCGGCCGTCTGTCCCTTGAAGTCACCCGCCTCGATATCCGCACCCCCCTCCAGTAGCAGCTCCACCATCTCCTCGTCCCCGCGCATCACGGCGCGGTGCAGAGGCGTGTGTTCACAGGATCCGCGGGCATCGACATCCGCCCCTTTCGCCAGCAATATCCGAGCAGTTGGGTGCCTGCCCGCCGCGACGGCGCTTTGTAACGGCGTGTTCCCCCCCTTTTCTCGGACATTAATATCCACGCCGCGCTCGAGCAGCAGATCGATCACAGCCTCATCGCCGGTCGATGCCGCCCAGTTTATAGGCGTGGTTCCGGGATTGATCGCCCGATCCGCACCGGACCCCCAATCCGCCTCGGCATGGATCAACGTCGCATCCTCGTCCAACAGCGCTGCCATCGCCGCCACATCCCCCTTCTTGAGGGCGATAAAAAATTGCACCCTTGCCGCGAAAGATTCGTCCGGCTTGTTTTCGTTCAAGCTCTCTTTGACCATGTTCTGCATCCTTTTCTCCAGCCCTTTGCGGGCGTCGTAAAGCCGTTTGCCAACCGCGCCGACCGTCGTCCCCAAAAACTGCGCCACCTCTTTCTGCGAGTACCCTTCGAGATAAAACAGCGCGATCGCCTCCCGCTGTCTCTCCGGCAGAGCGGCAACCGCTTCCCTCACGGTCTGCCGATGCTGTCGTCGCATGAAAAGTGCTTCCGGATTGGGTAGGCCCGAAGGCATCGCCTGAATCTCTTCCGGATCCAGCGACAAATGGCGCGTTTTCCTCAACTGCCGATCGCTGTGCTTGACCACGAAACGCCGAAACCAACCCGGAAAGGCGGCTGGCTCGCGCAGATTGCCCAGACTCAGATACGCGTCGATAAACGCCTCCTGTGCCGCATCCTGAGCCAGGTGAAAATCCCCCAGCTGCGCGTACGCGCTGGCATAAGCCATGTTCTGGAAACGGACGACGATGCGACCAAAAGCCTCGCTCTCGCCCCGCTGCGCCGCCCGCACCAGTCCATCCAGCTCGTTCATATCGTTCTCGAATTTATGTAGAAGGCCTTCTACTCTTAAGTCCCGTGCCGAATCGGGAATATTACATCCACCTCAAAAAAAGATCGTAAATCGATTGATCCACATTCGCAAGACGAGAGAAATGGGCGATTATTCTGGAAATTTCCGACATTCAACCAGTCGCCATCTGCTTGTCAGGCTCCCCCGGGCGCGCTACTATCTGTCTCGGAACCCCCACCCTTACTCTTGAATCGACGGAAAGAGCCATGCCATCCTCCGTCACCAACTGCTACTACCCTGGCGAGACAAGTCGACCAGCTCTGATCACACCCACTTCAAAGACCGGACCCGAAACCATGCCTACTCTGCCGGCCCCATCGGATTCCACCCCATCGTCAAAATTTCGTCCGTCGCGGCTTTACCGCCGACTCCTATTCCTCATCCTCTTCCTCATAACTCCCCTCCTCGCCGACGCCAATACCTATCTAGATCCCGACGCGCTGTGGCGCCCCCGCGAATGGCTGATCTTCCACCTGCAGGACGCGCAGGGAGATGGCTTCGCCCTCGATCTTACCGTCCGCGACATGAACACCTACCTGCAGGGCCCGCGACCCGTCATGGTCTGGGTCGTCGGTCCGCGCGACCAGACCCTCGTCCGCCACATCCTGGAAGACGACGGCATCGTCGCTGGCGATGAAGCGCATCGCGACGGAATCTACGACCCATACGCCGACTTCCGCTACCGCGAATGGCACCGGGTCCACAGTCCCGGCGGCTATCCGCCGGGCAAAACCCGTTCTCCCTATCTGGAAAATCCACAGCAGCTACCCGCGCGTGACCTCCACCTGGACATCCCCGCCGCCGGCCCCGGCCTCTACCGCGTCGTCATCGTCGCCAGCTGGGACCACTGGATCTCCCTCACCGCCGACCGACCGATTCCCGCCGGCGTCCACCCCGGCCCCGGCCCGCTCTACGTGCACGGCGACCGCCTTCGGGAAACCTACTTCTACCTCCCGAAGACCACCGCACACATCGGCCTGATGACCACCGAGGAAATCGAGCCCTACAACTGGAAAATGGAACTGGCCACCGAATCCGGTCGGGCCCTCGATTCCACCTCCGCGCGCACTTTCGCCACTTACATGACCCACGCCCCCGAGGAAAAGGACGCCGTCTACCGCCTATCCCTCTCCGGCAATACCACCGGTGCCTGTCTCCACGGACTGGGCTTCCCCTTTATCCTCTGTCCCGATCCCAAAACCGCCCGCCTCATCCACGGCGGCATCGAAGTCGATGCAAAAGGCCGACCGAGCCTCCACCACCACCAGCGCCAACTCGACGCCTGGGCCGACGCCCTCACTCCCGAAGATCTCGAAGTGGCGATCCTTCCCGGAGACGCCGTCCTCCAACAGGACAGGGAAAAGATCGGCCTGGATGAAGTTCCGGAACTCCTCGCCTCCCAGAATCTCGATCCCGACAGCCCCGACTACGGCCGCTTCGCCGATCGCACCGCACCCGACAAACTGGCCCTTCTCGCCGGTCTGGAAGATTCCGCCAACCCCTACCATGGCCATCCCGGACTCGTCCGCCGCGTCCTCCTCGCGCGCACGCACGACCTGCGCCGCCTCTCCCCCTTCTTCTGGTACAACACCCGCGACCTGACCTACCGCTACCGCCCTCCGACGGGATACACCACCGCGCCGCAGCGCTCCGGCTGGTACGGCCTGGGCCTCGACTCCCGGCACGCCCGCTCCCTGCTCCTCATGAAAGACATAGTCGACGATGCTCTGCCCTCCGCAGTAGTCGATGCCTGGAAGCGCGCCTTCGAGCTGTGGACCGGCGGCCGCTGGATGATGCACGTGGGCGAGGTCGCCAACCAGTGGACCTACAACCTGCGCCAGATCCAGCAGATCTGGCAAATCACCGAGGATCCCGAACTCGTCGAGATGATGCGCCGCCACATCCGCACCCTCACCACCCCCGGCCTGATGGGCCGCCACAATCCCGACCCGCTCCCCTTCGACGGCCGCCACAGCCTGGGCTACACCGGTGACGTCGACCTCGGCCTGACCCCGTCCGGGTACATGGCCGAACAGATGGGCTTCGACTGTCAGTACACCATCGAGCAGGTGCACAACGCCGGCATCGTCTGGCGCCAGATCCAGGAACCCTCCGTCCTCGACTGGTGGAACACCTTTTACTACCTGAAGACCCACCTCACCCTGACCAAGGATGGACGCCACACCTCCGAGCCATTCAACGGCAGTTGCTCCCCCACCGACCTCAACTTCCGCACCCGCTACTACACCCACAAGACCGGCCTGCCCGCCGAAGCCCGGGACCGGGTCGTCTACGGCGACCTGTGGGGCGGCACCGAACAGCCCCACCAACCCTGGCCCTGCCTGGAAGAAGGCAGCTTCGTGCGCAGTGTGGATAGTAAATTCCACTTCGTCAAGACACCCACCTACTACGCCATCTGCTACGCCGGCCCCCGCCTGCCCGCCTGGTCCCAGTTTACCAGCGCCGTCGTCGAGGACGGCTCGATCAGCCTGGAGGGCTACGGTGGCCCCGGCTACGGCGCCTTCGGCCGCAGCACCACCAAGGTCGGAGCCCTCTCCGCTCTCTTCGTGCCCGGCTGCGGTCCGGTCCTCCTCGCCCAGAACCAGAACATTGCCGACGCCAACGTCGTCTGGGGTCGCACCCGCGATCCGATCCTCCCCTCCTGGCAGAAGGGAATGGTCGACCCGCGCGTCGTCTCCAGCGCCTACGTCCAGCCCCACGCCAAATTCGACCCCGAGCGAAAGACCTATCACCTCCGCGAAGAACTGCGCTACGCCCCCCTGGTCGTCGAGCGCACCCTGCACTTCCGCGACGACCGCATCGTCGTCGACCTGGAGCTCCTCGCCACCGACGACCTCGACCTGGCCGAACTCTACCACGCCATCCCCTACTTCGCCGACAACCGCATCGCCCGCACCTTCGGCAAAGATCTAACCGAAGAAAAACCGTTCGCCATTCCCGATCCCATCCTGATCGCCGGCAAAACCCCTCAGCCCGAACTCGAGGCGACCCGCTACGACCTGGAGCCCGTCACCTTCCGCGCCATCGACTTCTCCAGCGAAAACGGCGCCGGCGCTACCCTGATCTTCGATCGCACCCACACCTTCGCCCAGGCCGCCCCGATGCGCTATCGCCACGAAGCCGCCAGTGGCGGCTCCCTCAACCTGACCCTCCCCTCCCGCCTGCAGTCCGGAGAGCGCCACACCCTCCGCTACGCGATCTACGCTCATCCGGAGGCCGTGACCATCGAGCAATTGCGCCGTATTGCCGATGAGGAGGGATTGCATTAATGACACTCAAGCTGTAATTGGCAAACGAAAAACCAGGCTCCCAAACTTTGTTCGGGGTTACAGACTCAATCGGAAGGCTTCTCGCTCAATTTCAAGCTCGCAAAGGAAAAAATTATAATGACATCCAAAGAGAGAGTACTCGCCACATTTGCGGGACAGATTCCAGATCGCGTGCCCATCGACTACGAAGCCAACCCGGGAATCGATGCAAAGCTCAAGGCACACTTTGGTCTGGCAGAGAATGACCAGAGCGGTTTGCGGGATGTATTGGGCGTTGATTTTCGCGGCGTAGGCGCCCCTTACATGGGACCGCGACTACACGAAGACATTCCCGAGCGCGGCGTCAGGGTCGACAACTGGGGCATTCATCGGCGCTGGATCGAACACGAATCCGGAGGCTACTGGGACTTTTGCGATTTCCCGTTGCAGGATGCAGACGCGGATGATATTGCCAACTGGCCCGTCCCAGATCCGGGCCGCCACGACTATTCCACAGTTTTCGAACAGTGCCAACGCGACAAAAACTATGCCGTGTGCCTGCACTGCTTTGGCGACCTGATCAACGGCAATGGCATGTTGCGTGGCATGGAGCAGACATTGATCGATCTCATTACAGACGACCCGGCCGGGCTGTTGCTCGCCGACCGCCGGTTTGCCGTCCAGATGGAAGTCGCCCAGCGCACGCTCGAGGCGGCACGAGGCGGCATCGACATCTTGTGGCTCGGAGAAGACCTGGGCACACAGGATCGTCCAATGATTTCCATGGAAATATTCAAAAAACATTTCCGCCCGCGCTATCAAAAGCTGGTCGATCTCGGCAAGGCCTTCGGCACCCAAATCATGATCCACACCTGCGGCTCCTCGAGTTGGGCCTACGAGGACTTCATCGACATGGGTATCGACGCCGTGGACACGCTCCAACCCGAAGCCAGGGATATGTCTCCCGACTACCTGAAAAAAACCTTCGGGGGACGCCTAGCCTTCCACGGATGCATCAGCACGGGCGGTCCCGTAGCCTTTGGCACCGTCGAAGAAACTATCGAGGATTGCCGCCAAACACTGGATATCATGATGCCCGGTGGCGGCTACTGCTTTGCACCGACGCATGCGCTACAGGACAATTCCCTCACGGAAAATGTCGTGGCCATGTATGAGACCGCAAAGGAATACGGAACCTACTGATTGGAGAACAAAAGCATGCATGCGACAACGCTCCGCACCGTGCATGATACTCGAACCTTGGCCGTGCGACGAAGATGAACGGATCAAAAACCCTGGAGATCGACGCATGAAAGCATGTGAGAGGGGAAGAAATACTCGTCAATGGCGCTTGTGCGGGTTCTATTTTTCTGCGTTATTTCATAATAGTCATAAAAAATGACCATTATGGAGGCCCTGCGATGCAGACCATTTCCATCACCGACTTCAAAGCCCGCTGCCTGGCCCTACTCCAGGAACTCAGCGACACCAACGAGTCCCTCGTCATCACCAAGCATGGTAAGCCGTTTGCCGAGGTACGCCCCTGCAAGCAGAACGTGGAAACCGCGCTCAAAAAATTCCGGGGCTCGGTCGTGCACTGCGGCGATATCGTCAGTCCGATCGAAGAAGCGTGGGACGCAAACAGATGATCCTGCTCGACACACACGCCCTGGTCTGGTACCTGGACGATCCCGAAAAACTGTCGCAGAAAAGCCGGGAAGCCATCGACACTGGCCTCCGCGATGACGGCGTAGGCATCGCTGACATCACCCTGTGGGAAATCGCCATGCTGGTCCACAAAGGACGGCTCACCTTCGACCGAGATGTCGAGCAGTGGCTGACCGACCTGAGCGAATTACCCAACTTCAGAAAGTTTCGCATATCGCCACCCATCGCCGCCCTGAGTGCCCGGCTTCCAGGGAAATTCCACGGCGACCCGGCCGACCGATTGATCGTCGCCACCGCCCTGAATATCGATGCCCCTCTAGTCACTCGAGACGGTCAAATCCGCGATTATTCGCACATCAAAACCATCTGGTGACCACTACTATTCGCTTTTCAGTCACATTTTCTTCAGCGAAAGCGGCGTAGCGCCTCCCTGATCCTCACACCGCATCCATGGCATTTTCAGAGCCATGAATTCCGACGGAAATATTCCCGTTCGCAAACAATTTGACGGAAGGTTGGAAATAGATGACAGGGGACACACAGCTACCCACGCGATACCGCTTTTGCGATATCGAATCGGACAAACGCTGGATCGACGCCTACTGGAAGGTGGGCTACGTCATCATCGAAGAGGTCTTTCGAGCCGATGAAATCGAGCACCTCCAGAACCGTTTCGATCGCTGGTACGCGGAAGGCATGCGCCACCCATCGACAATGCGGCATCAGAACAAGGTCATCTGGCTGCAGGAAGACGAAAAAGTCGGGAAGATCGTGCGCGGTATGCAGTGGCCCAGTTACGAAGACGACATCCTCGATAGCGTGCGCACGGATGAGCGCATGCTAACCATCCTCGAGCCGCTCATCGGCAACAACCTGAAGCAGATCATCAATCAACTGCACTGGAAAAAACCCGGAGCTATAGTGACCTGGGGGCTGCACCGCGATGTGCGCAGCCGCAAGCCGGCCGAAGCCTTCCGCCAACTGGCGACCAGCTATGTTCAAACCGGCCTGGCCGTGGATCGCCACTGGTCTGAAAACGGCGCGATGAAGATTCTTCCGCACTCACACCTGATGAAAAGAGGTGCGATGGACGACTTCTCTCCCAGGGATCACAGATCCACGGCGGAGAAGGATTGGCAGAAAGTGGGGGTCGACACGGATGAGTTGCTTGACGTCGAAATGTCGATCGGCGACCTGGCGCTCTGGACTCCGTTCACGATCCACGGCGGCGGGCTCAATGTGACGCCGGACAACGAGCGACGACTCTACATCAACGGCTACGTCATCGCCGAAAATTGCGATCGGGGAGAATGGGTATTTCGCGACGGGCGACCCGTGCCGTTGAATCTGGGCAACCCGGCGCTGATCCAGTTCGATGCCATCAAAGAGAGGCCGCACGTCTTCTACCCCGGCCGCGCCGACCTCAGCGCCAGAGTCAGCGACTGAGCGCCAGCCGCAAGTCCGTCAGGCGCCTCATTCAAATGCAGAGATTCCATCTACTCTCCTGTCACACCTTCTCCTCCTCCGTGTCTTATCTACAGCGACACGAGCAGAGGAGCAGACGATGAATCGAGACGCCGAACAGATCGCCGCCGTTCTCCGAGGAGATGGCCACGCCTTCACCGGGCTGGTGCAGCGCCACAAGAACGCGGTCTACGGACTCGCCTTCAGCTTTTTGAAGGACTTCGAGGCCGCCCGCGACGTCTCCCAGGAAGTCTTCCTCCGCGTCTTTCTCCAGCTTCCCCGACTCGAACAACCCGAGCGCTTCCCCGCCTGGCTCTGCGCCATCACCGCCAACACCTGCAAAAATTGGCTGCGCAAGCCGCGCGAGACCGTGGGACTGGAAGACACCGACCTGGAGGAGAAGATGAACGCCCGCAATCCGCTTCCCGAAAAACCGGACGAATGCCTGGAACGCGCGGAGAATCGCCGCATGGTGAGCCGCGCCCTCTCCAGACTCTCCCCAGAAAACCGGGAGATCCTCACCCTCTACTACATGGGAAACCGGTCGTCCGCCGACATCGCCCGCTACCTCGATATCTCACCCGCGGCCGCCCGCCAGCGCCTCACCCGGGCGCGCGGACACCTGAAAGAGGAGATACTGGAGATGATCGACGACGTCCTGAAAGAAGAGATGCTCGGGGAGAAATTCGACGACGAAGTGCAGAACCTACTGGACCAGGCCAGCGAGTTCTTCGGCCGCAACGAATACGGCAAGGAACTCGAACTGCTGGAAAAAGCCCACCAGAAAGCGCCGGAAGACACCGCCGTAACCCTCCTGCTGGCGGGCGCCTGCAGGAGGGGCAAAAGCCCGCAGGAACTCGAGAAAGACCCGCGCCCCTACCACAGGGCCTGCCGCCTCCTCGAAGAGCTGCTCGAGCGCGAACCGGACAACCTCCTGGTCCGCATCACGCTGGCCGAACTCCACTCGGTGCTGGAGCCGTTCGACCAATTGGAACCCGAACACGAAGAGGTCCTGCGCCTGGCCGAAGGCACTCCCTTCGAACCCGTCGCCCTGCTCCGCATGGCCCGACTCTACACCCCGCGCCGACGACACGAACAGGCACTGCCCTACTTGCAGAGACTGATCGACCTGGAGTCCCCCTGGACCGCCGTTGCCCGCAGTGAGATGGGCGTCTCCTTCTGGCTGAAGGAAGAGTACCAGACCGCCATCGAGCATATTGAAGAGGCCATCCACTTCCTCGAAGCGCAGCCGCCCAAGTACCTACGCGAATTCGGCCATAACCTCTTCGGCGAGCGCCTCTGCCGCTTTCCCGATCAGAAAGACGACCGCCTGGGCAGCCTGCTCCAAAGCCACACCTGGCTGGCCGGCCTGCACGCCAAAAACGACGACCTCGAAACCGCCCGCCGCCACCTGCGGACGGCCATCGACTACCTCGACCGCGAGGAACTGAGCCCCATCCGCCCGCTCATGGCTCAGGATCTGCTCAACCAGGTCGACCGCAACTTCCCCGAACTGGCCGACGAGCCGGAAATCCAGGCCCTGCGCGCAAAGTGAGCAATTCCGGAGTCGAAAACAACCGACCTATCGACAACAAAACCCCGCTGGACAACACGTCCAGCGGGGCACTTAATTCTCATACCAGAAGGCAAAATAGATGTCCTACGGTCTATAAACCCGTGAATCCCCGCAGGCGGGTCTGGGGGTTGCTGGAAGACGGCGACTCCTGTTTGAGGCCGTCCCGGTCCGTCCACCGCAAAACCAAACAAATCGCCACCTCTTCCGGCATCTCCGTTATCAACCGGAAGGCCCACCGTCCCGCTCTCGCACCATCCTCTCCTCATACCTCAAAGCTATCAGCCTGGTCCGCACCCCATCGACGCTCCGCCCCAGGCGACGTCGGCCCCAAGGCCGAGTCGAGTCGCCGTCTGGAGGCGGCCCCCGGACCCGCCGTCCGCACGCAGCATCTCCTTACAACGCATCCAGTCCCGCCGCAGCATACCAGCGCTCCCGCAGTCTCTCCAGAGACAGCCCGTAGATCTCCTCCAGCGCCTCCCTGTTTATCCGCTGTTCCCCTTCTTCCATCGAGTTCCGCAGTCGTCCATACACCCGCGCAAACCGCTCTTCCCCGAATGTCTCCACCAAAAACTTCACAAAAGCCCCGGCCTCGGCATAGGCAATCCTCGGCTTGCTCCACGCCGGCCCGATATCCGTGTACGTCAGCAGCTCGTCCAGGTCGATCCATTCCCCCCGCCCCTTCAGTTCCCGCACCCCCTCGTACAGAGAAAGGTCACCGCTCCCCAGATAATTGAGCGCCGGCTCTCCCATACGCTCCGACATATACGTGGCCAGCCCCTCGTTCAGAATCGCCGGCGGATCTCCCAGCGCCCGGGCCAGGACGTGGGTCATCTCGTGATACGGATCCAGCCTGGTTTCGTCGTTGTACACTTCCACGATATTCGTCCCGAAAGCCCAACCTGCTCCCTGGTGGCCCGTCTGCTGCTGCTTCACCTCCGGATCCGCAAAAAAGACCACCGTGATCCGCTTCTCCGATTCCAGCCCCAGAAACTCGACGATCTGCTGCAACCCCTCTTCCCGCCGACGAGCGATCTGCTCTATGTCCCGCGCCGCCCGCGAGCCGATTTCGTAGTAGATGTCGAAGTGCGCGGTGCTGCGCTTCTCCATCGAAACCACCGCCGCCTCGAGCGCCATCTGCCCGAGATCGACTTCGGGCGGTTCGCTCATCCCCTGGAACTTCCAGCCGCCCTCCTCGGGCAAGAACTGCACCTTCCACTCCAACCCGTCCCGCAGCGCCGTCAGCACCGCCGACCCGCTGGTCGCCTGGACCTCCCTGGGCTCCTGACCGCGCAGCATCGCCGCGAAGAAATCCCTCCTGCCCCCGAACTCCCGCTCGAACTGCTCAAAATCGTCCCCCTTCAGATTCGCGCTCGTCAGCTCCCACAATCTCTCCCAATCTCCCTCTTCGAACGCCTTCCGAAACCCTTCATACGCGCCGATCACCGCATCCCTCACCTCAGGAGGCGCCGCACGATACCGCTCCAGCCCCGCTCCCACATACTTCTCCTGCCGGAAGTACTCCTCGAATTCGAAACCCTCTTCCGACGGCGGGTTGTAAAACTGCAGCCGCACCCAGCTATCGTCCCACACCGGCTCCCGAATCTCGAACTCGAAGACGCACCTCCTGGACTCCCTCGCGTCGAGATGCTCGAAGAACGGTCGTCCCCAACCCAACCGACGCCCCCGACTCTGGATGTGAATGGCGAACACCTGAGAGCTATCGGTCGCATTCCGCGCATCCACCGTCACCCTGTTCATCCCCTGCTGAAGCGGATCGAACTCAATCTTTTCAACGCTCAGATCCCTAGATTCCAGCGCCACTGTTTTCACCTGCTTCCCGGCAAAACAACTCGATAGAAGAAATGCACAGAAGACAGCACAAAAAGTCGTTTTCGTATACCTCTCCTTACTCACTCTCACTGCAGCCCCTCCTTTCGTTTCACTCCTCCACAGGAGGCTGACGGATCAGAAACTTCTGCACGAACTGGTATTCGAAAGCCACGTCGCCGTGGGGTTCCTCCTCGTACCACTCCGGCACGGTCCCGAACGTCGCCCGCACCACCGAATACCCCGGCAGCACGCGATAGGTAGATTCAATATCGCGGTCGGCGAACATCTTTCCCAGCGTGGTCTCGTGCCGCGTCCACCCTTCTGCGGACACGTCGAAGAAGCAGTTCGTCTGACAATTCCTTTCCGGATTCATGACCCGAAGATCCAGCGCCAACCGCTCTCTCTCACCCGTCAAACTGCGCGCCTCGAAAGAGATGCCGACAATCGCTACATCCTCCAACTCTCCCACCTCCAGAGCGCGCACCTCGATCTCCCCATCCCCAAAAACCATCTCCGGCGGCAAGTTGCCAAAGGCAGTCATCTCCGCCGCCACCTCGGGATGCTCGACCACGAACACCTCGAGTTCCGCCATCATATTGCGCTGTTCCCCCAGGATAAAACCGATCTCCAGCATCCGACTCATGGCCCGAGCCGCCGTTCGCGGTTCCTTATCCGCAAGCTGCTTAATCAGAGCGTCATAGTCCCTGATCACATCTGCCAGCGGTTTGATCGCGGGAAGAGAATAGGCCTTTTCGTACATCTCCCTGATCGTCTGATAGGCGATCACCGCCCGTCGGAAGGCGGGGGAGTCCTCCCGACTCTTCAGCTGTTCCAGCACCTTCTCAGAACTGTCGCCCCAGGCGCACCCGGCCATCAATCCCAGCGCCAGCAGAATGCAAATAGCACGCATAATCAGCTACCCTCCTCCCGATTATCTCTGTTGAAAATGATCCGGCGATCCCTCAGCAGACCGTAGGACGAGGGCAAACCGCTCTCCCCGGATTCCGCCGACCGAATTCGTCCCAACCAGCCGACACGCACATCCCTTTCCTCCACCTCAACGGCGAGTTCGACCCGCTCCCTCAGTTCCTGTCTCATCGAATACACCTCCATCACCACCGCGACCAAGAGGACCGTCACCATCGTCAGCCCGAACGCCAACCCCCGTCGCCACATCTGCAGACGGCGCACAGTCAACGCCAGCTCCCAGGGAGCAGCTTCCGCCGCCGACGTCGCCTCAACCCTCCTGACCGCCCCCGACCAGACCCGGTCGAATGAATCTTCGGGCACGTCACCCGAGAGCCTTTTCCGCACCCAGGCATCCACCGCCTTCTCTCCCTCTTTCTTCCCCCACCATCTCCAGAATGCGCTCATCCTACTCCTCCATTCAATACCCATTCGATTTCCAGACGTCTCAATCGATTTCCAGATGCCCGCTGTCGAAACGATTCTCGACAATTTCCGACTCCGCTGCATCGGCGATCCGAGATCCATCCGTATGCCGCCTATCGCCCCAAATACCGCCCCAATCCCTTCCGCAACTTCTCCCGCGCCCTACCCAGATGCCGCTTGACCGCTCCCTCCGATATATCCATACAATCCGCCGCCTCTCGAATCGACCGCTCCTCCACCGCGCACAGCACGAACGCCGTCCGCTGTCGAGCCGACAGCCCCTCCAACTGGCGCCATATCGCCCGGCGCTCCTCCTCCCATTCCACCTCCGCAGCCGGATCGGACTCCTCCGAAATCAGGTTCTCGTCCACCTCCGCTCGACGCCCCCACCGCACCCTCCTCGCCTTCGCCGCCGCCATCCCCTCCCGCACCGCGATCCGATAGAGCCAGCCCTCAAAATGCTCCCAATCCCGCAGCTGACCGAGCGCCTGATACGCCTTGACCATCGCCTCCTGCAGCACATCCTCGGCCAGGTCCCGGTCTCCCACTATCCACCAGACCTTCCGGTAGAGAGCCGGATACAGAGATCTGCACCGTTCTTCGAACTGCCGCAGCGAGGAAACCATTCACTCCATCCGATCGGATTGAACTGGCGAATCTATCTCTACAGAGAAAATAAACGACCATTCGGATGACAGAAAAATCTCCATCCCTGGAAAAATATCGACCTCGCCACCGTGGAATGGCGAAAGGGGTGTGGATGATGAACCCGCACGGCTGCGATAGATCGATCTCCTGATCCATACGAGCATCGGCCGGGTAGACCGGGAATTCCCGCCCCTCTATTGTTCCATTAGGGTTGAATAACACCTTGCAAAACAATGATGGCATCATTATTTTGCAAGGTATGTACAAAGAACGAATCCTCACTCGGCGGTTGAAAAGGCTGGCGGATACCTTTCCCGCAGTCGTGGTGGCCGGTGCCCGGCAGGTAGGCAAAAGCACCCTGCTGCGGCACCTGTATGCAGACCGGGCGGATATAGTAGTGTTCGATCCGGTTGTGGACGTGGAAAACGCGCGCCAGGACCCGGACCTCTTCCTCGACAACCACCGCACGCCGCTGGTGCTCGACGAGATCCAGCACGCCCCCGAACTGGTGGCCAGCATCAAGCGGCGCATCGATCGGGACCGCCGGCCCGGGCAGTACCTCATGAGCGGGTCGCAGCAGTGGAGCGTGCTCGCTTCCATGGCCGAAAGCCTGGCCGGCCGCGCCGTCTTCCTGGATCTGGAGGGCTTCTGTCTGGCAGAGATCAGAGGTTCGGCCCACTCCTGGCTGGCCGCCTGGCTGGACGACCCACAGGCCTTTCTGAAGGCGCCGCCGCCGCGCCTTCCCACGGACCGCACCCTCTACGAGCAGCTCTGGCACGGCTGGTTGCCCGAGGCCGACGCGCTGGAGCCGGATGTCATCCCGGATTTCCACGCGGCCTATCAGCGCACCTACATCGAGCGCGACGTGCGCCTGCTGGCCGACGTGTCGGACTGGCAGCTGTTCGGCCGCTTCCTGCGGCTGTGCGCCGCGCTGACCGCCCAGGAGATCAACCGCAGCCAGCTCGGTCGGGAGCTAGGAGTGACGCCGCAGACGGCCGGTCGCTGGCTGGATATGCTGAAGGCGACCTTCCAGTGGTTCGAGGCACCGGCATACACGGGGAACGCGATCAAGCGGATCAGCAGCAAGCCCAAGGGATACATCGCGGATACCGGTATGGCCTGTCACGCGCAGGCCATTTCGACGCCTGCGGCCATCGGCGGTCACCCGCTGCGCGGTCCCCTGTTCGAGACGGCCGTGGCGGGGGAAATCCGCAAACACTGCGCCACGTTTCCAACGCCGCCCCGGCTCCACCACTGGCGCAGCGCCGGAGGGGCGGAAGTCGATCTGTTGCTGGAGCGGGACGGGATATTCTACCCGATCGAGATCAAGTCCAAAAGCAGCCCCAGCCGCCGCGATACGAGCGGCATAACCGCTTTCCGCAAGAGTTATCCCAACCTGCGCATCGAGAAGGGACTGGTGATCGCGCCGACTCCGACTGTCGTCCAACTGTCGGAAAAGGACTACGCCATCCCGTGGGATCTGGATGGAGTCCAGGAGCCATAGGGGAAAAACCCGGTGGCCCGGATCTCCGCCACGGAATCTAGCATGTCGTTCCGGCGAAAAAAAATCCCCCTGAAAAAGCGGTGGCCCGGTGGCATACAGCCGGTTGTCACCCACTCCCCCACGCCCCATATTTCCCGGACCCCTTCATCCGGAGAAAACCGATGAACACGCCGCTCCGCATCGACGCCATAATCGACTACTTCCGCGTCTCCATATTCGGCGACTACCTGCACCACGCGAAAGAGGAAGGAAAAACAGTGTGAACCACCGCCAGCGCTTCCGCGCCCTTATGAACTACGAACCGATCGACCGCATGCCCCTGTACTACTTCGGCACCTGGCGCGAGACCAAAGCGCGCTGGCAGCAGGAGGGCCTGCCAGGCTGCGAAGTCTCCGACCGTTGCGAAGGCCCCCAGCTCCCCGAAATGGATCCCGACTGGGAAGACGGTATGTGGTCCGCCCACGGCCTGGTAAACGTCAACCCGATCTCCCCTCATCCCCAGGAGATTCTCGAAGAGACCGACGACTACCGCGTCGTCCGCACCCCCCTCGGAGCCGTGCTCAGAGGCAGCAAGCGCGGCTCCTCCATCGAGCACCACATCGAAGAAGCTCTGCAGCCGACGCGCGCCTCCTGGGAGCGCTTCAAAACCTTTATCAACCCCGACACTCCAGAACGCCATCCCTCCGCCTGGGAGTCAAAAGCCGACGCCCTCAACCAGCGCGAAACTCTCACCCCCTTCTGCGTCGGCAGCCTCTTCGGCTGGCCCCGCAATTGGATGGGCGTCGAGCAGCTCACCTACCTGAGCTACGACGACCCCCTCCTCTTCGAGGAGATCATCGACTACCTGACCGAATACTACATCACCCTGTTCCGCCCGGTCCTGGAAAAAGCCCACTTCGACTTCGCCTACATCTTCGAGGACTGCTGCTGTAAGTCCGGCCCGCTCCTCTCCCCCGCCACCTACGAAAAACACTACGCCAAATACTACCGCCGCCTCATCGACTTCTGCCACGACATGGGCGTCGAATTCATATTGCTCGACAGCGACGGCAAGGTCGATGCCCTGCTCCCCCACTGGCTCGCCTCCAGTGTCGACATCGTCTTCCCCATCGAAGTCGGCACCTGGCAGTCCGATCCCACTGTCATGCGCCGACAGTACGGCAAAGACCTGCGCATGGTCGGCGGCATCGACAAACACGTCATCCCACAGGGAGAAGCGGCGATTCGCCAGCACCTCGAACATCTCAAACCGCTGGCCGCGGAGGGCGGCTTCCTCCCCATGCCCGATCACCGTATCCCCCCCAGCTGCTCACTGGAGGAGTTCCGCACCTATCTCCGCGTCTTCCAGGAGGTTTTTTAGCGAACTCTCGGGAGTTTCGTCGAACCCCGAAATCGAAAAGCCGCTCATTTCGGAACGTCCCAATATCGGCAGGACAGTTGAATTCCCAGCTCCCGAGCATCATCCACACAACGACACAGGAAACCGACCCCATGTCCGACCGCCCCGGCAGCATCGAGCTCGCCATCCAGGAACCCCTCGGCATCGACCGCCCCAACCATCCCGTCACCATGGGCGTCCCCTTTCCCCAGGGTGCCCTCGCGAGTCCTGAAAATCTGCGCATCGAAGCCAGCGACCAGCAGATCCCGCTCCAGACCCGCACCATGCTCACCTGGCCCGACGGCTCGGTAAAATGGGTCCTCCTCGACTTCCAGACCGATCTGAAGTCCGGCGAGAAAAACAGCTGCCACCTCTTCTACGGCGACGGCGTCGAGTCCGCTCCTCCAGAAAAAATGATCACCGTAGATCGGAACGCCGACAATCTGCAAGTTTCAACCGGCCCCCTCTCCTTCACCGTCTCCTCCAGCGGTCCCTTCCCCCTCCACTCTGCCACCCTCGAAGGCCGCAGCGCTCTCCCCGAGGGCGCCCTCCTCTCGGACCTCCGCGTCGACGGCGAGACCTATGAACTCCGCGTCACCCAACCCCCACAGCTCGAAGAATCCGGCCCCTTGCGCGCCGTCATCAAAGTCGAAGGCAAAGCCGTCTCTCAAAATGGCACCACCGCCTTCGATGCCACCGCCCGTCTCTACGCCTGGGCCGGCCACCCCACCCTGAAGATCTACCTCACCCTGACCAACCGCATCCCCCAGCGGCTGGTCCACCTGGAATCGTGGCAGCTGCGCCTGCGTCCCCAACTCGGCGACCAGCGCGACGCCTTCCTCGTCTCCTCCGCCGCCACCGGCCATCGCAAGGCCTTCGTCGATGACCTGATCGACGGCAGCCGCACCCTGCGCGTCGGCCTGGTGGACATGCCCTTCCCCCCGTGGGAACCCACCACCCGCGACATGGACGACGAAACTCCGGAGCAGCCCCGCCGCGCCGATCCCCAGTACGACCTCCTTCCCGGAGAAGATGGCGAAGAAATCACCCGCCGTCCCGCCGCCGACTGGCACACTCTAATGCCGGCCGCCGGCGTCCTCGGCGACGCGGAGACCACCGTCAGCTTCTGGTGCCGCCGTTTCTGGCACAACGCCCCCAAGGAGATCACCATCACTCCCGATGGCATCGACCTCCACCTCTACCCCCAATGGGCCGATCCACTCGAATGGCACCGCGGCGTCGCCAAGACCCACGAGCTTCTCCTCGACTTCCGCTCCGGTCCCGCCGACCGCGACGAACGGCTGGCCTTCACCTGTGCCTTTGAAAAAGAGCCCGCTCCCCAGGTCGCCACCCGCAATTGGATGGTCGACTCCGGCGTCTTCGGCCCCCTCTTTCGCTACCAGCCCGAAAAATACCGCTGGTGGGAGTACATCCTGCGCGCCGGCCTCCAGAAACACACCTTCAACGTGCAGTCCGACGTCCTCATGGGCTTCAGTTTTCTCGACTACGGGGATTTCTGGCGCACCGGACGCGGCGGCCAGTGGTACAACAACGAGATGGACAAGGGGTACGCGCTCATCCTGCAGATGGTGCGCACCGGCTACGGCGTCGTCATGGAGCACATCGAGCCGATCATCCATCACCAGATCGACATCGACACCATCCACGATGCCGAAGAGGAGTGGCAGATCGGCGCACAGCGTTACCACTTTGCCAAACACGGGGCCATGCTCCACCCCTCCCTCTGCCACGAGTGGATCGAAGGGCCGCTCTTCTACTACCTGCTCACCGGCTACCGTCGCGCCGAGGAAGTCGCCCTCGCCCGAGCTGAGCACTTCCGCAAGGCCATCGCGCAGGGAAAGCACCGCGCCAAAACCCTCACCCGCGTGGCCGGATACCCACTCATGGCCCTGGCCCGCATCTACGACAACTACCGCGACGAGAACGACCTGGAAATCTGTGAACAGATCCTCGACTGGCTCGAAGAATGGCGCGCTGAAGACGGCGGCTTCTTCTACATCGCCTACACCCCGCCGGGCAACGCCAAAGTCGGCACCGCCCTGAGCGACGGCATCCTCTCCTGCGCCCTCATGCGCCACCACGACATCACCGGCAGCGAGCGCTCCTGGAAAATCCTCAAACAGCTGCTCGACGACGACATCCAGTCGACCGGCGTCTTCAACGAGGACGGCTTCACCCTCAAGAGCAGCAGCCCGTTCCGCGACTATTACGAACCGGAACCCGACTTCTTCTTCGAGCCCCTCATCTACGCCAGCCAGCAGACCGGCGACCCGCAATACGCCGAACTCGGCTACGCCGACATGCAGCGCATCTTCGTGCAGCGCAACATGCTGGTCAGCGCCGGCAACGAAGCGCCCCCCCACTTCTACCGCTACTGGCTGCCCTTCCTGGCCCGGGCAGACGAACTGGGCATCCTCGCTGACCCGAAGCCGTTTTGAGAGAATCCCATGGAGAATGAAAAACAGCCCCCCCTTCGCCAGGCATTTTTCGCTTTCCTGGCAGCAGGAGGAAGCCTTGTCGGAGCGGCTTTGCTCTTCGCCGGCGTAGTCCCCCAACGAGTTTGGTGGATTGCCTTGATCGGTTCAGTCTGGGGTATCGCAATCCTTACGGCGTGCCGGTTCTGGCAACTTTTTCGACAAACGCGAACACCAAACCCTCTCCCGTTAGAACAGCACCAGGAAGAATTCATGCGCACGGTTTCTCTAATCGTGGGCTTCGAGGAACTGTTGAATAATGTGGTCGATCGGATCAGTACCTGGGTGGGCGCCGAGCGCATTGCCATTCTCATAGCAAACACGCGGGTCGAAGCGTACACGGTTCGGGGCAGCCTTGGATTTTCCAGGGAAGAGTTGGCCAATGTGACCCTGCGGGACGATGCCAGACTCGTCAAGTGGCTGAACACCAACGAAACCTACCTGATCCCCACAGAGCATCCGGAAGTGCTGGACTATCTAAAACCGGAAGAGAGGGAATTGTTGGAAAAGTTCGGCATGGAAGTGGTGTTCCCCCTGGTGGCCGCCAATCGCCTGGTCGGCATTATCTTCGTTGCTGCGTGCAAAGACTTCAGCCGGGAGCGCATCGAGGCGATCTGGTGGTCGATGCCGCAAATTGCCCTTGCCGTTGAAAACGCGGTGCTGTACGCCCAGCAGGGACTGCGCATGCGTCGACTTTATCGGGCCGAACGCTTAGCCACCACCGGACAGCTCGCCGCCGGAGCGGCCCATGAGATCCGCAATCCGCTGGCCTCGATCCGCAGCACCATTCAGTTTTTTAAAGGACGCCTGGCGCAGGAACCGGAAGGGGCGGAGATGGTGGCGGATCTACTCGAAGAGACCGATCGAATCAACGCCATTGTCGAGGGGATGCTGTCGTTTTCCCGCCCCACCGAACCCCATCTGGCCAATACCGATCTGGCCGAGGTGATATCCCAGGCTATGCGTTTGCTGGAACCCACCGCCAGAAAAAGCCACGTCGAGATCCACACCTGCTTCCCCACTGAACCAGCTCTGGTGCGCGCCGATGCGGACCAGCTCAAGCAGCTCCTTCTCAACGTTGCCATGAATGCCTTACAGGCCATGTCTGGAGGGGGGGAACTGACAGTCCTGGTGTCTAGATGGAGCACGGCAGTGGACCGGCCCGAATGGAAGGTCGAATTCGCCGACACCGGAGCGGGCATTGCGCCCGAAGATCTGGAAAAAGTTTTTGATCCATTCTTCACGACCAAGCGGGACGGCACCGGTTTGGGGCTTTCTATTTGCCACTCGATTGTCCAGGCTCATGGCGGGGAGATCGAGGTAGAAAGCACGCTGGGGCAGGGCACGCGCGTGGGAATCCACCTGTAGCCAAAAAGCGGACATCTTATGCAACACCCCAATCGCATCCTCGTAGTCGATGACGAAGCCAAGCTGCGTCGCATCCTGGTCCACATGCTGGCCGCTGAAGGGTACGAAGTGGAAGGCGTCGAAACGGGTGAAAAAGCTGTAGAGCTGACCAGCACCTTCCTCCCCGATGTGGTCCTGATGGACCAGAACCTCCCGGGCATATCGGGCCAGGAGGCCACGACCCGACTGGTGGAACAGGTGCCGGGCATCAAGGTCATAATGATCACGGCGTTCGCAACAGTCGACCGGGCGGTGGATGCCATGCGCTGCGGTGCCTATGACTATCTCACCAAACCTTTTGACAACGACGAACTGCTCCTGCGCGTGCAGCGGGCCATGGAGATCCAACAGCTTTCCCGACAGGTGGAAAGCCTGCAGAAAGCGCTCGATGAACGCTATACCTTCGCACAGATCATAGGAGAAAGCCGACTGCTGCGGGCAGCCCTCGACGTTGGCCGACGCGCCGCTCAAACCGAGGTGGCAGTATTGATCGAAGGCGCAAGTGGCACGGGCAAGGAGCTGCTGGTGCGCGCCATCCACCACGCCAGCTCCCGCGGCAACGGCCCATTCGTGGCGGTCAACTGCGCCGCAGTGCCGGCCGATCTGGTCGAAAGCGAGTTCTTCGGACACGAGAAGGGAGCTTTTACCGGTGCCGGCGCCTCCCACACCGGACGGTTCGAGCAGGCCAGCGGCGGCACTCTATTCCTGGACGAAATCAGCGAGATGCCGATCCACCTCCAGGCCAAACTGCTGCGTGCCCTCGAAGAAGGAGAGATCTCCCGCGTCGGCGGCAACGAGTCCATTCCGGTCGACGTGCGCGTGATAGCGGCGACCAATCGGGACGCCAGAGAGGCGGTGAACGCAGGCGAGCTGCGCGAAGATCTATATCACCGGCTGGCCGTAGTCGGCATCCGCATCCCGCCCCTGCGCGAGCGTCGCGAGGATATCCCGCTGCTGGCGCGGCATTTCCTCGCCCAGACCCGCCAGGAGGGCAGCACCCGGGGACGGGATTTTTCCGCCGAGTCCTGGGCAAGCCTGGAGGCATATACCTGGCCAGGGAATGTGCGCGAATTGCGCAACGCCGTGCAGCGGGCCGGCATCATGGCGGAGGGGGAGATCATAAGGGTTTGCGACCTCCCCCCGGTCGTGCAGAAGGCCGAACCGGTTGCACCCGTTCCCTCATTGGAGAACCAGACCCTGGAACAGGCCATAAACGACCTCGAACGCCAGATGATTGCCGCAGCCCTGGATGTTGAGGGAGGAAACAAAACCCGTGCGGCCGAACGCCTCGGAATCACGCGCAAAACCCTGGCGGCCAAGATCGTCCACTACGGACTGTAGTAGACTGTCAGGCTAATTTGGGGGATCGGGATTCGCATAAATATCTGAACTTCCGATAAGATCCTGATCGCCATTCCGTCAAAATGTGATTTTCACAGGCCCGGAGACCTTCCCTTCCATTTCCCCCCTGTCCCGCACCTGCCGGCCGGGTAACAACTACCCGAACCGCATACTGATTACCCGTTTTCAGCACCATCCTTCTTCCTCTTCGCATTTCCTCCAATTACCATAACCTTTCTTAAATCAAAGTCTTATCCGTCATTCACAAACGCCGACCGCCCCTGGCACAGCGTTTGCCTCTGCATCGGGAGAACTCGCGATTTAGGCTAAATCCAAGAACAGGTCGACAATATCAGTAGATCGGTCGGCGCGGGGGTATTCTGAAAAATGATCGAGTTATTTCCAGACGCTCCCTCAGTGGCCCAACCCACTCCATTCCAGGAGGATTTTCCATGCTCTCTATTGCTGGTTTGAGCAAGCGCTACGAAGACGGCATCCTGGCCCTCGACAACCTCAACCTGACCGTCGAACCGGGTGAGATTTTTTGCATGCTGGGGGCCAATGGTGCCGGCAAAACCACCACCATCAACATCATGCTCGATTTCATCCCCCCGACCGAAGGCCGAGTCACGGTCAATGGGGTGGATGCCAACGAGAAACCCATAGAAGTGAAACAGTATCTGTCCTACCTGTCGGAGAACGTCATGCTCTACGGCAACTTCACCGCCCGGCAGAACCTCGAATTCTTCACCAGCCTGGCCGGCAAGGATGACGTTTCTCGGGAAGAGTACTACGCCTGCCTGCGACGGGTGGCCCTGCCCGAAAAGGCATTCGAGCAGCGGGTCAAGAAATTCTCCAAGGGGATGCGTCAGCGGGTGGGCATCGCCATTGTAATTATGAAGAACGCGCCCGTGGTGCTGATGGACGAACCCACTTCGGGACTGGATCCGCGCGGGGCGACCGACCTGGTCGAACTCCTGAAGGAACTGCGCGATGCAGATAAGGCCATCTTCACTTCCACGCACGACATCTTCCGCGCCAAGGACTTTGCCGACCGCGTGGGCATCATGAAGGAGGGCCGGCTGGTGATGGTCAAGACCCGAGAGGAACTGGAGCAGGAAAATCTGGAGGCGATCTACCTGGATTACATGAGGGCCGCCTAAAGGGGAGATGATGCCATGATCTGGAAAATTGCCCGCAAAGAAATTGCCGAGCACCTGCTGAGCTTCCGCTTCAGCCTGGCGGCGATGCTCTGCGCTGGGGTGCTGCTGCTAAGTTGCCTGGGAATGTACCGCCAGTACGAGCAGCGAAACCGGGACTACACCCTGTGCCAGGCCCGCCAGGGAGAAGCCCTGGCCAACATCCCCCCCACTTTGCTGAGTCTGTTCGCCTGGGGGTTGGAGGATGTCACCGGCAGGACCGTGGATCTGCGCTACGCCCCTCACGTGATGGTCCTGGGAGTGCGTCCTCCCCTCAACCCGTTCGACACTTTTTTCCCCACCTTTGATCTCTCCTACGTAGTGCGCATAATCGGCGCGCTGGTGGCCCTCTCTTTTGCTTTTGATGCCATCTGCCGGGAGGGCAGCAACGGCACCCTCGCCCTCATGCTTGCGGCCGGGGCTTCCCGCGGCGGCATCCTCCTGGGCAAACTGGCCGGAGGATTCTCAGTGGTTGCGTTGTTGTTCCTCTTTCCGGTCTTCCTGGGACTGGCACTCCTGGGAATCCTTTTTTCCATCCCGCTGACCATGGAGGTGCTGGCGAGGATTCTGCTGTGGAGTGGGGCCTCCCTGCTCTACCTTTTCTGCTTCTTCTGCCTGGGATTGCTGATCTCGGCCTTCTTCACCACCCCCAGACTGTCTCTCCTGGTCTGCCTGATGTTCTGGACGATGCTGATCTTCATCGCACCCAGCGCAGTGACCTCGGTGGCGCACGTCGAGACCCGGCTGCAGTCACCGGTCCGTTTCGCTCAGGAAAATCTCTTCTCCAGCAAACTGGCGGCTAGCCAGGGACGCAGCAACCAGGAAGAGGGAGACAGGCAACTTCAAAAACGCGAAGCCCGGAGTCACGAGATGCTTCGCTTTACCGACCTGACACTGAAGGTGCTGCGCCTCTTACCCGGAGCGGCATACGTGGATTTGAGCACCAATTTGGCCGGCACGGGAGTAGCTGAAATGGCCAGCTACTACAGCGCCATGCAGCGGTACATAGGAGCGGTGATAGCGGCCCGAGAGCAGAAAGAAGAAGCACCCTCCTTCAGCTTCACGCGATCACCTTTGGGGGACTGCTTGCACAGCTCCATCGTCGCTATCGTCAGCCTGATGGCATGGGCTGTGGCCGCATTATGGTCGGCAGGAGTGGCCCTTTTCCATTACGATGTGAGAACAAAGGAAGTGGGGCAATTATGATACGCAAGATCTTCAAGAGAGAACTCAAGGATATGCTCCTGGACTGGCGTTTCGCCGTCTTTGCCGCCATGCTGGTGCTGCTCGGATCCGTGGTCACCGTGGCGCGTTCGGCCGACCACAAACAGGCCCTCCGCGACTATGGCACGATTGAGATCATGAACTCCAGGATGCTGGATGGCGGATTGTCGGTTAATGAGGGAAGCTTTTTTCTGCAACCGCCGCGACGGCCGGCGCGCATGTCGCTCATCGCTCAGGGCATGCAAGAAAGCCTGATGGAACGGTTTTTCCTATCCGTGTACGAAAATCCGCTATCAGTGCTCTATCCATCGGCTGATCTTTTAATGGTCATGGGCATCGTCATCAGCCTGGGGGCTCTGCTACTATCCAGTGACCTGATCTGCGGGGAGCGCGAGACCGGTACCATCCGCTTGCTAGCGGCCAATGCGGTGAAGCGCTCCTCCATCCTCCTGGGAAAATGGCTGGCCTGCCTGGTGACCCTGAGCACCGGCATCCTTCTGCTCTTTGTCGTCGTCGCCGTGATCCTGGGATTGGCGCAGCCGGACACATGGACGCAGACCGACTGGGGATCATTCGCTGCGCTCTTTCTTTTTTCCCTGATCTACGCTTCGACCTTTCTGATGATGGGCTTATTCCTATCCGCCTCCACGCGCCACAGCGGCACGGCGGTGGTGATGGCGCTGATGGTGTGGACCGTCGTGGTCTTTGTCATGCCGGCCCTGCCGGTTTACCTGGCTCGCGAACTGCAACCGGCCAAGTCGCCGACCTATGTGATGATCTCGACTCTAAGACTTGAAAAGGAACGGAATGAGGCCCTCGAAAAGCTGCGCGCTCCGCTCCGTGCTCAGAAGCTTTCAGACGCTGAGATGGATGCCAGAATAGACACGAATGCCGTTCGCAGGATCTGGGATGAGTTCAGCCAAAAGAAACGGAAGGTGGAGAATCCTGCTTTTGAGAAGTCCATGGTCCAGGGGGGGATCAACCTCATCATGCAGCAGGCCTCTCCTTTTGCCGCCTACCTGATTGGAGGGACCGAGATTACCGGAGTTGGAGTAGTTTCAGCAATGAATTTCACTAAATTCGCCCAGAAGCAGGAACGCTTCCTGACGGAATATATACAAGAAAAATGGCGGGAAACCTTAAAGAAAAATCCCGACGCATCCAAATCGACGCCCCTCGATCTGAGCGGCCGTCCCCGCAGTGCATTCAAAGGTGACCCACTGCTGTTCAGAATGGCCGGAATGGCGCTGCCGCTGCTCTTTTTGCTAATTTTCAATGTGCTGTTCTTCATGCTGGCCTGGCGCAAGTTCCTGCGCTACGACGTGCGCTAGAGAGAAGAAAAACGGGGACAGGGGAGTTTCCGCTATGCCGATTCTGATTCTAATCTCTATCGTCCTGACCCTCGGACTCGGATTCGCCCCCGCCGGCGCCCACATCGGCGATATGGTCTGGCCCACCTTTGAAATCACCGACGCAGACCTTGCGCGCATCGACCTGCACGACGGCCGGGTTGCCGAATGGAAGGATGTAATCGGCGCTCCCTCTCTGGTCGGCAGCGACTTCTTCGCCGACCCGACTGTGGGCGATGGCGCCCCCTTCGACCCGGACGACATGGACTACCGCATCTGGCTGGCCTGGCACCGGCGGACGAGCCGCCTGTACCTGGCCATCGAACGGACCGATGACGTGTACATCAACGAATACGAAGGTGGCGACCTGATCCAGACCTGGCGCCACGATTCGATCGAGTTTTATATCGACGGCGACCATAGCGGCGGGGAGTTCACCGGTTTCAGCGACCGGGAACTCTCCGATGAGGAGCGCCAGCTCCTCAATTATCAGCAGGCCCAGGCCTATCCGATAATAGGCGATGCCCCCGATGGCCGACACATCGGCTACCTAGGAGCGGGTGCCGACTGGGTCAACGACCTTCCCTATACCGACGGCGGAGGTAGTTCCCAGGGACTCGCTCCCACCACCACGGTCATCGAAACCTACATCACTCCATTCGACTCGCTCGTCTGGAACGCTCCGGAAGTGAGCAAAATCTCTTCGTTATACCCGGACAAGATCCTCGGTTTCAACATCAACATGTTCGACTTCGACACCGAGCCCGGCGCCTACCACGCCTTCCACACGCTGACCGGCAATGCCGGCGGCACCTGGCGCTACGCCGAACGCTTTGCCGACACCCGGCTGATCGGCGCCGGCCAGGAACTGAACGCTTACAATCCCAACTTCGAAGAGCGGGATCTCTCCTTCTGGTCGCTGGACGACGCCTGGAGCGTGGTCGGCCACAACTTCCCCGACAAAAAAAACCGACGTTACGCCACCACCTGCGGCCAGCCCCGGCAGGGAGAGGGGGATTGCATCACCTCTACCAGCGGCACCGGCGTGCTCCGCTCCGACCCCTTCCTGGCGGGAGCCCGCTACCTGACCTTCCGCCTGGCCGGCTTCAGCGGCCCCGACTGCGAGCGGGGAGAAAACCTCATCCGCCTGCGAAGAGCGGGTACCGACGAGGTTCTCAGAGAGATGCAGGTTCCCTGTCGGAACCGGTTCGAGGAAGTCTTCTGGGACCTGCGGAGAATCCGGAACGAGCTGGTCTACCTGGAAGCGGTCGATGGAGACGGCCACCCGGAATGGGGCTGGATTGCGGTGGACGACTTCCACCTGACCGACGCACTCCCTCCTGCCAAAGAGGAATGCCCCCCGGTCGAGCGCTTCTCCATCTCACCGAATATCGCCCGCATTGCCTTCACCTCCACCCGGGGACGCCTCTCGCAGGAGGGGATCTACACCATGGACGCCGACGGCGTACACGTTCGGCCCCTCATCGACACCCCCTGTCGAGAGCACCAGCCCACGCGGTCTCCCGACGGCGGATCGATCGCCTTCGTCCAGCAGTGCGATTCGGAAGATCCGCAGATCCACCTGCTCGATCTGAGCACCGGAGAACAGCGCGAGATCTACCGGGGAGACGCACAGCGCCCCACCTGGTCACCCGACGGCCGCTATATCGCCTTCACTACCTCCGGCGGCTATATCGAGCTGATCGACCTCTCCACCACCGAACTCATCCCCTTCAATCGAGACCTGAAAGCCGCCCACCTGAGCTGGTATCCCGACAGCAAATGGCTGGCCTGCGCGCGCACTCAGATCTGCGCGGTGCGGATCGCCGATGGCTATGATTTCTACGTGACGCAGGGACCGGACTGGCAGGAACACTGGAAAGAACACCCCGCCTGGTCACCCGATAGCTCGCAGCTCGCCCTGGTGCAAAACGGAGATCTGTGGTTGGGGCCGGTATCCCACTGGCGGGAGGGAGACCAGGAAGCATGGATTATGAAACGGGAGGAAACCCGACAGGTCACCTGCGGCTACCCCCATGTCACCTCTCCGAGCTGGTCCGCCGATGGCCATTACATCGCCTTTGCCGCAGAGCTGGACGGCGACAGCGATCTGTTCCAATTGGAAGTAGCCACCGGTCGCATCCGCCGACTGACCAATCACATGGACGAAGACACCGAGCCCATCTGGCTCCCGTGGGACAGAACCACCGCCGTCGAAATCGCCGACCACTCTCTCCCCGTCACATTGTATCTGCAACCCAATGCCCCCAACCCCTTCAACGCCCGAACGATCATCCGCTATTCACTCCCCGAAGAAGCGCATGTCACCCTGACCATATACGACCTCCAGGGACAAAAAATCCGCGAACTGGTTCGGCAGCATCACTCAGCCGGCACCTACCAGACACCCTGGGACGGAAGAGATGACAGAGGGGAAAAAGCCGCTTCTGGAATCTACCTCTATCGCCTGGAAACCGCTAAATCTGCGCAAACGCGAAAAATGGCTCTAATCCAGTAGCTCTTCGCGACCGACCATCTGCCTCCCGGGCGATATCGGGCTGTAGTCTCGAAAAGGGTTATCGCAAAGGGTATATACTTTGAAAAAAGCCTGCCCGCTTCCCATTCCTCGCGCATCTACTTATCGAGATTAAGCACCCGCTCTCTCCTTTTCCTATTCTTACCATGTTCGCGCCTCGTCCCTCATCGGGGTCAACCCCATTCGATAATCGAATGGCAAATGAGAATATCCGATGCTCAAAAACTACCTGATCTCCGCCTGGCGTGCCCTTTGGAAGCACCGTCTCTCCAGCGCCGTCAACCTGCTCCTCCTCGCCGTCGCCCTGGCCTATGCCCTGCTCGCCCTCACCTACGTGCGCCAGGAGCTGACCTACGATGCCTTCCACCAGAAGGCCGGGCAAATCTACCAGGTCCACGCCTCCTACCCGGGTCATCCCCGCTTCTCCCTGATCCCACCGGATGCCGACATCGGCCCCGCCCTCGTGCAGTGGCACCCCTCCATCCACACGGCCATCCGCATCCGCAAGCAACTCATGGACGTCGGCTTCACCGCCGAAACCTACGACGAGTTCGTGCCGGTGGCCTTCGCCGATCCCGAACTCCTCGAACTCTTCGACTTCCCGCTGGTCGCCGGAAACGCCGACTCCGCCCTTTCCGCACCAAACACCCTCCTGCTAACCGAAACGGCGGCAAACCACTACTTCCCCAACGGCAAACCCCTGGGCCAGGCGCTCAAAATCTTCGTCCGCCGCTACGACCTCTCCGGCTTCCACCGCTACACCCTCGAACCGCACCGTTTCATCGTCGCCGGCGTGCTGCGCGACCCCCCTCCCAATTCCAGCCTCGCCTTCGACCTGCTGCTCCCCTACGCCGCAGCCAAACCCCTGAACGTGCACGGCATTCGCGGTCTATACATCGAACTGGCACCCGGTGTCGATGGAGAGGCAGTGGAAGTAGCTCTGCCGCAGTTCGTCTCCGAAAAAATCGGCAAAAAACCATCCGACTTCGCACTGAATCTGCAGCCACTCCTCTCCACCCATTTCGACGAACGCATCGAATACGACCATCTCGGCAACAGTCCGGCCGGTCGCCCCAAACACCTCTACATCCTCGCCGGCATGGCCTTTCTCGTCCTCGCCGTCGCCAGCCTCGCCTACGCCAACCTGAGCACGGCGCACTCTCTCTCCCGCGTGCGCGAAGTCGGCATTCGCAAAACCATCGGCGCCACCCCCAGACAGCTCTGGCTCCAGTTCTGGGGCGAATCCCTGCTCACCAGCCTGCTGTCGCTGGCCGTCGGCATCGGCCTGGCGTGGATCGCCTCCGACTTTTTCGGAGAGCTGGTCGATCGCCGGCTCGATCTCTTCGGGAACCTCCCCGGTGACCTCGTCTGGTTCCTGGGACTGGCGCTGCTTACCGGCCTGGCCGCCGGCGGCTACCCCGCCCTGATCCTGGCACGGGCCGAACCAATATCCATCGTGCGCGGCCTGCCCACCGGCCGCGGCCGGCGCTCCTTCAGCCGCGCCATGATGGTCCTCCAGTTCGGCCTGGCCGTCTTCCTGGTTGTCTGCGTGGCCGTCATGGGCGCCCAGTTCCTCTACCTGCAGAAGAAAGACCTGGGCTTCGACGCCGACCACGTCCTGGGAATTCCGCTGGGCAATCAGCATCCCGACGTCGTGACTGTTTTTCGGAAGGAACTCGAAAATGCAGAGGGAGTCGTCGCCTTGTCCGGGTCGGATCAGGCACCCGCAATGTCCTACATATCGGCGACGTGGAAACGGGACCCGGGGAACATCGATTTCGACGGCTTTCGCATCGAACAAAAATTCCCACACACCATGGGCCTGCGCCTGCTCGCCGGCCGCTGGCTCGATCCGGAGCAAGACCGCTCTCCCGGTGCCGTGGTCGTCAACGAAACCTTCGTCCGCACCCTCGGCTGGAGCGACCCAATCGGACGTCAACTCCCCGAACTCCCCAAACCCGGACGGTTCGAAAAATGGAGCCCGACCATCGTCGGCATCGTCCACGACTTCCACAACCGCGACGTGCAGCGGACCATAAAACCGGCCGTTCTCGAACTGCAAGACCGCAACCGAGGATACAAATACCTCGTCGTGCGGCTGTCGCCGGGAAAGGTTGAATCCGGCGTCGCCGCTGTTCGTCAGACCTGGCGGAAAGTGACCGGAGGCGCCCCTTTCCATCCCAGGTTCCCCGACCAACTCCTGGACGACCGCAACGTAGACATCGGCCGCTGGACCCACCTGATCCGCTGGTCGGCCCTCCTCACCCTCCTCATCGCCGGCCTCTCCGTCTTCGGCCTGGCCGGACTGGAAGCCCGCCGCCGCACCCGCGAAATAGGCATCCGCAAAATCCTCGGCGCCTCCATCCCGCGCATCGTCCATCTCCTGCTGCGCGACTTTTCCGGCTGGGTGTTGCTGGCCAACCTGCTCGCCTGGCCGGCGGCGTATCTGGCCATGAAGCTCTGGCTGGCCAACTTCCCCTACCACATCGCCCTGGGACCGCGCTACTTCCTCCTGGCCGGTTTCGTCGGACTGGCCATCGCCGCACCGACCGCCGCCTGGCACGCCGTCCGCGCCGGACTGGCCAACCCGGTCGATACCCTCAGGCAGGAATGAGTCACAAATACAGCGAATATGAAAAACTCGATTGGACAGCGATAGAATAGACACGATCATTTTCGACCTGGATGATACGCTCGTTGTCGAGAAAAATTCGGCCAGAGCCGCGATGCTTGCAGCCTGTGAATTGGCACGAGAGCGTGTCAATATCGACATCGAGACCTTCCATGCGAGTATTCGCGAAAGCTGACGCATATTCTGGCACGAGTCTCCGGCGCGGCCATACTTTGGGCATTCAATGTCGGCAGATGATCAAAACCTGATCCAGGAGCAAGACCATGTATAGGCACGTTTTCGGCCAACTCAATGCCCGCGTGGAAGACGGCACCGTCCGCCTCGCATTCTACCTGACGACACCTGTCTTCAGTGCCTTGAAGGACGCCCAACTACCGGACACAATTCGCATACACCGCCAATGCGAATCAGAATTTACGTGGGGACAGCACTACGCGGAACACTTTGATGGAATGGATGTCGGCAAAGCACAGATCATCTTCGAGGGGCCGATCAATCCGATAAACAATCGCAAGTTCGAGTTCCTGGACGAAGATGTCGAGATCGGCCAAACATATGTGTACTGGATCTCCTGCCCGCTCGGTCGCCTGCCTACCGGCCCGGTGGCCGTGCGGGTCCGCGATCCCCGGATATGGTGGCCCCACCATGAAGTCGAATCGCGCCTGTCCACTATCGCCAAAGAGCATCCGGACCTGGCCGCTATCGAACAATACGGCACGACCGTCGGTGACCATACCATACCCGGACTCAGAGTGGGCAACCGCGACCGCTGCATCGCTCTGGTCGGCACTATCCACGCCGGAGAATCCGGCCCGGAACTCGTGATCCCCGCCGTCGAACGCCTGTTGAAGGAAAATGCGGACTTGCTGACACAGACCGGCGTCGCCATCCTGCCGAACGTCAATATCGACGAACGAGAGCGGCTCGTACAGGGCTGCCCGTGGTATCTCCGCACCAACGCGCGCGGTGTGGACATCAACCGCAACTTCGATGTGAACTGGGAACAAGTCGAATACGGCTACGGCCTCATCAGCGATGACCCCGACGCCGGAACCTATCGCGGACCAAAACCGGAATCCGAACCCGAAACCCAGGCGGTCGTCGAGTTCCTGACAGCCGTCGCTCCAAAGGCCGTCTTCTCATACCATGCCCTGGCGAGCATTACCGGTGCGTGTTTCCTGGCACCGCGCGAAGGAGAGAACGACAACGACTACATCGACGCATGCAATACATTCGCCGGCCCTTTTGTCGCCGCATTCTGCTCGGAAGAATTCCAGGGAATGGGCGTTCGCTTCGGCGCCTCCGCGGGAAGCCTCCCCGCCTATTCCTACAGCAGACTCGGCGTGCCCGGCTTTGACCTCGAATGGGATGGCAACCCCGACGCACAACCCTCGCACAACGACAAGACCACGCACGAGATGCTGAAAACGTATCAGGAGCGTCACTATCACGGCCTTGTGGCGACGCTCAAGGCCTGCGCCACAAACTGAACCGAACGAGCCCGCGCAGGCGACGGAGGAACGGCAAACGCGAGATCAGCGCAATACCGGAATGACATCCTCGGGGACAAAGACAGATTCTCCTTCCCCATAGTTCCCCCCGCTCTGCCGCAGCCAGCAGGCCAGCACCACCTCTCTATCGTCGATGTGAGGAAAGTTGTCCGCTCCCTGCTTTAGCTTTTCGATCACCTCCCCCACATTGGTCCGCTGTTCCCACTTCACCTCGCCCAGGAGCAGGGAGCGACCGTCCAGAGATAGGGCGACCAGATCGATCTCCATATTCTTTCCATTCAAACCCCGCCCCCACCAGCGCTGCGCCGGCCGCCATCTCTTCCCGGCGATCTCCAGCCGCACCGCCGATTCCCTCGCCAGGTCCTCCCAGACCGCCGCCACGTGGGCGGAAAAACTCCGCTGCATATCGGCGTACACAGCATCGACCAGATCCCGTTCGAGAAGGGATCGATTAGTCTGCACGTACCGATACCAGAGCCTCAAAAAGGGGTCGTCCAGCTTGTAGAGCGAGCGCTTGGTCGATTTCTCACTCTCTCCCCAGGGCAACTCTCGCCGCAGATATCCCATGTCGATCAAATGTGCCAGCGGGCGACTCAGGCTACCCGCCGGCTTGCCCAGCCTGGAGGCGACCTCCGAGAGACGATGGCAGCCGTTGGCCACCAGCGACAGCAGAGAATGCGCCTGTGTCGTGCTGCGCAGATCGTCGATCAGCAGCCGTTCCGGCTCGCTGTTGAGCAGGCCATCTCTGTCGAGGACCAGCTCTTTGACCCCCTCCTCCTGGCTGCCGAATTCCCGCGCCAGTTCCCAGTATCTGGGAACCCCTCCCCACACCCCATACGCTTCGACCGCCTGCACGCCCTCGACCTGCAGGGCATCCTGTATCCAGCCGGGTTCCAGAGGCCGGATCTTCAGCACCTCCGTGGCGCGGCCGTAAAGCGGAGCGCTCGCATCCAGGACGAGCCCCTGCATCATCCGCTGCGACGATCCGCAGATGATCAGACTGAATTTGCGCTCCCGTCGATCGATGAAATTCTGCAGCAGACTGGGCAACTCCGGAGCCATCTGCACCAGATAGGGAAACTCATCCAGTATCAGGCACAGATCGCCCTCAGCGCGAACGTTCAGCGTCTGCAGCAGAGCTTCCCACGAGGGATATTCCACCGCATTGAAGTCGGCAACCTGCCTGGCGATCTCGCGAGCCAGCGCTCGAATCTGCAGCGGCGCCTCCCGCCTATCCGCCAGAAAATAAACGTCTTGAGAACGCGCAACCTGCTGTAAAAGCGTAGATTTGCCACACCGCCGTCGACCATAGAGCACGACAAACGCGGGCTCATCGGCCGCGAGCGCACGCCGCAGGCGCCCTATTTCCTTATCTCTGTCCAAAAATTGTAGTCTCATGCTATAAATTATGCTTCTAAAACATTATGTTTGTCAAGCATAATAATTCAACCTCGGACGCGCACACCAAATTCGACGCAACAGCGTACCCTTTCTCCTCCTCCCCATCTTGAATAGATTACTTCTCCTGTCCAGCGACCCCACACCGCAGCTACCACCCTCCAAACCCCAGAAACGCGACCCGCATGCCCCAGGCACAGCAAACTAACGGATCAAAAGAATTCCTCCCCAAGACATTCTACTTCTTCTACTACGCCGCCATGGCCTCCCTCTTCCCCTTCCTCGCCCTCCACTACGAACAAATCGGCCTCGACAAACAGCAAATCGGCCTCCTGGCCAGTATCCCCCCCATCCTGGTCCTCCTCGGCGGCTCCCTCTGGGGCGCGGCGGCCGACGCCACCCGCAAACACAAGCTGACCCTGGCTGTCGCCATCGTCGGCGCCATCCTCTTCTCCCGACTCCTCTCCACCACCGTCCACTTTCTCTGGCTCATCCCCGTGGTCCTGGCCTTCGCCCTCTTCCAGTCCCCCATCGTCCCCCTGGCCGACAACTCGGTCATGGAGATCCTGGGAGAGCGAAAGGACCGCTACGGCAAAATCCGCCTCTGGGGCGCCGTCGGTTGGGGCGCCGCCGCTCCCCTGATCGGCCGAATCGTCGAGCAATTCGGTCTGGGCTGGTCGTTCCACGGCTACGCCCTTCTCATGTTCTGCTGTCTGCTGGTCACCCTCCGGCTGCCCGTGGCGCATGCCTCCATCGGCAGCCCGTTTCGCAGCGGCCTGAAAACCCTCCTGGCCGACCGCCGCTGGCTCCTCTTCCTCTTCCTCGTCCTCGCCGGCGGCGTGGGCATGAGCTTCGCCCACCACTTCCTCTTCCTCTTCATGGACGATCTCGGCGCCAGCCGCTCGCTCATGGGCTGGTCGTTGACCGTTGCCACCGGCAGCGAGATGATCGTCTTTTTCTTCACCGACCGCTGGCTGCGCCGCTGGGGCGTGCGCCCCCTGTTGGTCGTCGCCATGCTCTCCGCTACCCTCCGCCTGCTCGCCTACAGCTTCGCCGACGCCTCCTGGCAGATCCTGATCATCCAGCTGCTCCACGGCCCCTCCTTCGCCCTGATGTGGACCGCCGGCGTCTCTTACGTCAGCCGGCTCGCTCCTCCGGGCCTGGGCGCCACCGCGCAGGGGCTGTTCAGCGGCGTAAACTTCGGCCTGGCCGGCGCCATTGGTGCTTTGATTGGAGGCTCCCTGTATCAGCATATCGGCCCCTTCGCCATGTACCGCTGGGCGAGTGTAGGCGTTCTCACCTGCCTGCTGATCTTTATAATAACCGACCGCAAAACGGGAAATCGACCATGACATCCGCATCCGCAGACAAACTCCGTTTCACCAAAGACTTCCTCACCGTCGCCCAGGTCGGCTGCGGCGCCTTTGCCGCCGGCCAGGACCTGCCCAACTTCCAGAAACACCCGCACACCCGGGTCAAATGGTGCTGCGACACCGACGAGCAACAGGCCCGCAGTTTGGCCAAAGCCTTCGACATCCCCTGCGTCACCGCCGATCTGAACGACGTCGTCTCCGACCCCGAGGTCGACCTGATCAAAATCGCCACCTCGCACGAGGCCCACCTGCCGATCGTGGAGGCCGCCGCCGCCAACGGCAAGCACATCTTCTGCGAAAAGCCGATGGCCCTGGAGGAGAAAGAGGCATTCGCCATCATCAGCGCCGTGCGCCGAGGGGGCGTCAAACTCTGCGTCGACCTCAACCGCCGCATGGCCCCTTCCCTCCACGCCCTGCGCCAAAACTGGCAGCAGCACCTCGTCGCTCCCCGACACCAGCCCTGGCGCTACGTCGAAATCGAGCGCGAACTCTTCCCCGAAGAGGAACAGACCCAGTTCCTCATCCGCATCCAGGACGAGAGCTACTCATACCGCCTCATCCACCTCGACCCGCAGCACGGCGGCGGCCTGCTGATCGGCGAGTCGGTCCACTGGTTCGACCTGGCCTGCTGGTTCTTCGCCCCGCAGATCCCGGTCGAAATCCAGGCCTGGGGCTCCGCCCGCTTCAGCCACGGCGCCCACGTCACCTTTTCCAGCGGCGATACCGCAACCCTCATCTTCAACTGCGGCGGCAGTTTCGACTACCCCAAAGAACTCTACGAAGTCACCTCCCACGGAGCCCTCTTCCGCAACCGTTTCTTCGTCGAAAACGAGTATCACGGCATCCCCGGCCTGGACCGAGAAACCTTTCCCCTGCAGCACGACGATCTGCCCGAGATCGGCGCGGAGGGGGGCTTTTCCGGATACACGCAGAAATACCGGACCCGCGTCCAGGGGCTGGCCGGCAACAGCAAGGAAGGACACGGCGAGCTGATGGTCGACAAGGGCCACGAAAACATGCTCGCCACCTTTGTCGACGCCATCCTCCACGACAAACCCTCTCCCTGCGACGAGCTGGCCGGCTACCTCTCCGTATATCTGGCTCGCCTTGCCATCCAGTCGATCGAGCAACGTCAGGCGCTGCCCGTGCCCGTCGACCGGGTCCATCCCTGCATCGTCTGAACGACCGACGCTGTACAGAGAGACACTAGGATAGGGCAATTGATTGCGGTGGAGCCATGGGAAATGTTTCGAGTGGGGAAGGGTATTAATTTATTATATATTGGAGGATGGCCCCTCGTACAGAGAGCTTGAGACTCGCGTGCTGTCTTCCGGGAATTCTGCAAGAAAAAACCGATGGCTCAGTGGAGACCAGAAATGTCGGGACAGGCTTTGAATAGACGGCTACACCTCAACGTAGGTATTAAGCTGAAGCTCCTGATGTCTTATCTCGTCCTCCTGTTTCTGCTCATCGCCTTCGTCTTGATCTACGTGCCCAATCAGCTGCAGCGGCAGCTGGAGAGGGAACTGAACAACAAGCTGAGGGATATGACGGAGATGCTGGCGATCGGCGTGGGAGTATCGCTGGCGACAGGAGATAACGAGATCTTCAGAGAGACGGTCAACTGGGTCAAAAACGACCAGGACCTGGCCTATATCATAGTGCTCGACGAAGAGGGAGATGAGATCATCTCGCACAACGGCGAGTTGTTGACCGAACCGGTCGAGCGGATAACGGAAAAGGCGGAGATCCTGACGATAGGGGATACCTCTTTTCTGGCTTCCCCCATCGAACACGAAGAGATGATGCTCGGTCACGCCATCGTCGGACTTTCCTGGGAGCGTCTGAATCGAGAGATAGACGAAAACCGATCTACCTTTATCGTCGTCAGCCTCGTCATCCTGATCCTCGGGACGACGATGGTCTGGATATTGAGCAATCTACTCGGAGGGCCGATCGTCGAAATGAAGGACATCGCCATCCGCATCGCCGATGGAGAGACCGATGTCTCCGTGCCGGTCAGGGCGGGCGGGGAAATCGGCGACCTTGCCCAGGCCTTTCGCACCATGCTGGAGAACCTCCGCACCATCGTCACCCAGGCGCAGCGAGTGGCCCGTGGAGACCTGGCCCAGGGGCTGGCGGGAAAGGGAGACCTGGCCGACGCCTTCAACCAGATGGTCGGCGACCTGAGCCAGCTGGTTCGCCAGGTGCAGGAAGCGGGAAAGCGAATAGACACCTATTCGGCGCAAATGTCCCAGGCCATCACCGGACAGACCAGCACCGCCTCGGAGCAGTCCGCCTCGATCACCCAGACGGCGACGACCATGCAGGAGCTGGCGCGCACCTCCGAAGAGATGACGCAAAACTCGAACCGGGTGGTCGAAGCGGCGCAGGGCACTCAGCGGGATGCCCAGCAGGGAGTGCAGGCCCTGGAGCAGATCCTGGAGCACATGGGGGGAATCAAGCTGGCCAACGAGAGAAGTTTGCAGGAGATCGAATCTCTGTCCGCAAAGGTCAAGCAAATCGGCAGCGTGATGGACGTCATCAACGGCATCACCGACCAGACCAAGCTGATCGCCTTCAACGCGAGTATCGAGGCGGTGGCGGCCGGAGAGGCGGGAAAGCGATTCGGAGTGGTGGCCCAGGAAGTCCGACGCCTGGCGGATACGGTGGTCGAAGCGACCGACGATATCCGCCTGCAGATCGGCGAAATCCAGCAGGCGACCTCCAATCTGGTCTCCACTTCTCAGGAGAATACCCGCACCATAGAAGGGGGCATGGAGTCGGCGACGGCGACGACCGGCTCCCTCGAGCAGATTCTGGGAAGCGTCAGCACCACGGCGGAGGCGATCGACCAGATATCCAGTTCGATCGAGGGCCAGAAGGAAGCGGTCGATCAGATCATGCTCTCCCTGAACGAGATTTCGACCGGTGCCCAAAATTTCGCCGGCAGCGTGGAGGAGACCAACGAAGTGGCCGGGGACCTGAGTGGCCTGTCCAAGGAGCTGACGAGTCTGATCGGACGCTTCAAAGTAGACCGGAATGAGGTCGCATGAGATTTCCGCACATGCCCTCGTATATCATCAAAAATTACCTGTCGCAAGGAGGGGTATTTTGCCCGTGGTGACCTTTCGTCCATGGAAGAGACAAACGCTGTTGGCGTGGATGCTGGCCGTCGTTTTGAGTCCTCTGCCGGCCGTTGCCCAGGGACTATCGGACGAGATTCAGGTCCACGGTCTGGTCAGCCAGGGATACATGCGCTCCACCGACAACAACTACCTGGCCAACACCGCAGATGGGACCTTCGAATTCAACGAGGCGATCGTCAATTTCTCGACCCAGGTGAGCGAAAACCTGCGCGTCGGGCTGCAGCTGCTCTCGCGCGATCTGGGGAAAGAGGGGAACAACAGCGTGACCCTGGACTGGGCGTACGGCGACTATCGCTGGCGCAAGAACCTGGGCCTGCGTTTTGGCAAGCTGAAGTTCCAGATGGGCTTCTACAACAAAGGGCGCGACGTGGACATGCTGCGCACCTCGATCCTGCTGCCCCAGGCTGTCTACGACGAAACCACGCGAGAATTTTTGCACTCGTACAACGGCTTCAGCCTCTACGGCAGGCCCCTGGTGCCGAAGATCGGCAGACTGAGCTACGAATTGTATGTCGGCACGCTTCCCGTCCGCGATCCCAACTCGAATTTCTGGCAGAACAATCTCCGCATCGTGATAAATAGCCTGGATCTGGATATCCTGCAGACTATCGGGTATGGACTCGATCTAGAATCACTCATGGCCGAATCACTGACGGTCGAGCACATCTTCGGCGGCATGCTGATGTGGAATACGCCCCTGCCGGGCCTGCGGGTCGCCAGCAACTTCTTCAAGGGGGAACTGGAGGGGATCGGCCGGGTCGAACTTCAACCGCTCGATCCAAACGCGGCGGAGGGCGCTGACCTGATCAACGCCCTGCAGCTCGATCTGAAGATAGACAGGGTATTGACCCTCAGCGCGGAGTACTCCCGGGGAGATCTGCTGCTGGCCGGAGAACTTCTCAGCACCAGATTCGATATGGCGTTCGACATGACGCTCGGTAAAACCGGGATCACGCTGTCGGACATTCCGACCACAATGGAATGGCAGGGACATTACGCCATGGCGACCTATCGACTGAGCGATCTGCTGGAAGTGGGGAGCTACTACACCAAATTCTACCCCAACAAAAACGACAAGGACGGCGCAAAACTGGCCTCCCAGGGAGAGCAGAAGTTCCGCGCCTGGAAGGAAGACATCGCCCTGAGCACTCGCTTCGACATGGGCGAGAACTGGCTTTTGAAGCTCGAAGCGCACCGGATGGACGGCGCCGCCCAGCTGATGGTGCACGAAAATCCGGATGGCTTGGAGAGGAACTGGCACCTCTTCCTCGCGAAGATATCGTGTCATTTCTAAGAGAGGAGGACGGGAAATGCGCCATTCAATAGGACTTCTGCTGATCTGCACGCTGCTGGCGGTGCCGGCCGTCGCTGCTCCAGATGGAGCCATCGCGGTGATCGTCAACAAGGCGAATGCAGTCGATAATCTATCGGGCAAAGAATTGAAAGCGGCATTTGAGGGGTACGGCTTGCCCGGATCAAAGGACTCCAATATCGCCATCGTCTATCTAAAAGGAGAGGTCGAGAACAAATTCAATCTGAAAATTCTGGGAATCTCTTCCAAAAAGGTCAAGGTTTACTGGCTCAAACGGGTGTTCGCGGGGGAGAGTGATCTGCGCAAAATTTTGAAGACCGCGGCCGAGGTGAAAGCCTTTATCGACCAAAACGAAACGGCCATTGGCTTTATCCCGGCTGTAGATTTGGACGACTCGGTGAAGCCGATCTCCATCGATGGCAAGAAGCACGACGATCCCGAGTACAAACTCCAATAGATGTTCTGTGCACTCCTCGAATCCCGAAAATTCGCCGACATGGCCGCTGAGATCCGCGTCCTGATAGTGGACGATTCCGAACTGGTCCAGGAGGTACTCCGGTCGATATTCCAATCCGCCAGCGAATTGGCAGTAGCCGGCGTTGCCGGAAACGGACGCGAGGCCGTGGAACTGACCGCAAAGCTGCGTCCGGACGTCATCGTCATGGACATCAACATGCCCGAGTTGGATGGCCTGGAGGCCACACAAAAGATCATGGCCTATTATCCCACGCCCATCCTCATCCTCACCTCTATGGATGGGGCCGAGGTCGCCTTCCAGGCCCTGTCCAACGGTGCTCTGGAGGTGATGGAAAAACCGGAGCTGGACGCTGAAAAATGCAGAGAGCTCATCCGCAAAATTAAACTGAGCGCCGGAGTGCGAGTGGCCACCCATATCGCCGGCCGGCGCAGCGGGGAGGAACGGTCCGAGACCATCCACCACCAACAGCCCGTTGAGCCGACAGTATCTCCCCGGCCGCTGGCCGCCAGCGGTGCGAGCCCTGTAAGAGTGATCGGTATCGGCTCCTCTACCGGAGGGCCGAATGCGCTGGGGCAGATCTTCAGCGCACTGCCGATCGGTTTTCCCGCTTCTATTCTGGTGGTACAGCATATCGCGGACGGCTTTGTGCCCGTGCTGGTGAACTGGTTGAACAATATCTCGCCGATGCGAGTCAAAGAGGCCGAGGACGCCGAGCGCCTGGCGCCCGGAATCGCCTATATCGCACCGAGTGATGTGCACATGGAATTGGTCGGTGACAGGATCGCGCTGAACGCCGCTCCACCGCTGGCCGGGCACAGACCTTCCGCCGATATATTGCTCTCTTCGGTAGCGAAATATTGCGGCGAGAAAAGCATGGGGATAATTCTCAGCGGCATGGGTCGGGATGGAGCGAAGGGGGCAAAGGAGATACGCAATGCGGGTGGATATACCGTTGCCCAGAACGAAGAAACTTGTGTGGTGTTCGGAATGCCCGGCGCCGCCGTAGAACTGAACGGAGTGAACCGGGTGCTGAATCCGCAGGAAATCGCAGCCGCAATGCTGCAACAGGTGCAGGAAGGAAAAAAACCATGAGGCTCCTCGGCTTCTTTGCCAATCTCCGTATACGCCACAAACTGCTCATCACCTACTTCTGCCTTTTCGCCCTGGCTCTGATCATCGGCAGCGAAGTCATCTTTGCTTTCGTGCGCAGCGTCGTCGAAGAGATCGCGACAACCTCCGACTATACCGGAGAAATCGATTCCGCTCTGCAGCAGGTGCGCCGGATTTTCATCGGCACGGTGCTGATTTCGCTGCTGGTGGTGCTGTCGCTGACCTTTCTGATCAGTTCGTTCATCACCCGACCGCTGCGCCGACTCATGCACCATTTTGAACGGGCCGCCGCCGGAGACCTATCGGCCGGGGCAGAGGATTGGGCGGCATCGGGTGATGAGATCGGGGAACTGACCAGGACCTTTCAAACGTTGCAGGAGAGCCTGCGCTCCCTCGTCACCTCGGCGCAGACGATCACCGCCGGGGATCTATCGCGGCCCGTAGAGGAAGAGGGGGATCTGGCCGACGCGTTCAACCAGATGCTCGCCACCCTGCGCCATATAGTGGGTCAGATTCGGGATGCGAGCCTGCAGATAAATTCGGCCATCGCGCAGATGTCCGCCGCCAGCAACGAACAGACCGGCAGCGCCGCGCAGCAATCCGGCTCCATCAGCGAAATCACGACGACGATGACGGAACTGGCCCGCAACTCCAAGGAGGTGACAGAGAGTTCCGAACGGGTAGTTGAGATCGCCGCCCAGAGCCAGGAGGATGCGCGCAGCGGGGTGGAAGCGGCCAGGGAGACGCTGACCGCCATGGATGCGATCAGAGAGACCCATGAGACCAGCACCAGGGGAATCGTCTCCCTTTCGGCGAAGGTGCAGCAGATCAACGAGGTAATGGATGTCATCGACGAAATCGCCGATCGGACGAAACTGATCGCCTTTAATGCAGCCCTCGAAGCGGCCGGTGCCGGCGAGACCGGGCGCCGCTTCGGCGTGGTGGCGCAGGAGATTCGCCGGCTGGCCGATACCGTGGTCGAAGCGACCGAGGACAGCCGCAGCCGCATCGTGGAAATCCAGGAAGCCACCAACAATATGGTAGTTACCTCGGAGCGCAACAGCAGGATCTTCAAAGAAGGGTTCACCGCCACGCAGGCGACGGCGGACTCCCTGCGAAAGATCATGGACAGTTCCAGTAATACGACGGATTCGGCCAAGCAGATCTCTCTGTCGACGCGCCAGGAGAGGACGGCGCTGCAGCAGGTTCTCGATGCGATGTTGGAGGTCTCCGAGGGAGCCACGCTCTTTGCCAGTAAGGTGAGTGAAACCGACCGGATCGCCGCGGATTTGCGCGCGCTGGCGGCCATGCTGACCGAGCTGATCGGAAGATACAAAGTGGACGAAAATGCAGACGACTCCCAGCCCGGCACTGGCGCAACCACTGCGTAGACGGCGATGACTTCGATCTCATTAGACCTGGAAAAAGGTCGGCGGTTGGTGGAAAAACGGGCCGGTATCCTGCTGGAACCACACAACCTCTCCGCCTTTGCCACTGCCGTAGAGCAGGGGATGGCCCGAACGGCCATCATGCGGGCCGAAGAGTACTTCGAGCATCTGGAGAAGGGAACCGGTCGGAGCGAATTTGAACGCCTGCTCGAACAGGTAGTCAACAACGAGACCTACTTCTTCCGGGAACCGCAGCATTTTGAGCTTTTGAAAAAAGTACTGTCGACCATTTGCGCAGGGGATCGCGATTTCCGCAAAGATCCGGTGCGCATCCTGAGCGCCGGATGTTCCACCGGTGAAGAACCGTACTCCATCGCCATGGAGCTGCTGGATCTGGCGCACCGTTTTCCCGGTTTGAATTTCGAAGTCGTGGGGGCAGATATTTCGCAGCCAGCTCTGGATCTGGCTCAGCAGGCGGTTTTTGGCGGCAACTCCTTCCGCAATCCCGCGGCCGTTGCCCGCAGGGGCGGCTGGTTCGAACCGGTCGGAGAGCGCCGTTACAAACTGGCCGATAGGGTCCGCAGCAGGGTTGAATTCCGCTATCTCAACCTCAACTCGGATTCCTCCCTCAAAGACGCGCTGGGAGCAATGGATGTGATCTTCTTTCGCAATGTGCTCATCTATCTGAGCCCTGCCGCGCGCCTCCGGGCCTGCCGCAATCTGGTTTCTTCGCTGCGCGAATCCGGTTCTCTGTTCACCGGGATTTCAGAAAAATTGTCCGAGGGCACGGAAGGGTTGACATCACAGCAGGTGGATGGCGTTTTCTTTTGGCAGAAAGGCGGAGAGGAGGAGAGCCGTTCCCTGCAGCGGGAGGTCCCTGCCTCCCCATTGCGGAGAGAGTTGTCCCCGTCAACGGACATGTCACACCGACCCGCTAGCACTGCGGTCAGACCACCTGAAGACCGGGAGCGCTTGCAGCCCCACTCCCACGGGGAGAAAGGGAAGGGAGATGCCGGATACGCAGAGGCTCTGAAGATGGCTCGAGAGGACAGAATCCGAGATGCCCTGGAGCTGCTGGACAGGATCATCCGCAAAGAGCCGGATCACATCGATGCGCACCGCCTGGCAGCCGAACTCTACCTGGACTGCGCCGAATTCGAGAACGCATTGCGGTTCAGCGCTCGAGCGCTCGAGATCGACGCCGATCTCGCCTGGCCTCATGTGCTGCAGGGACGCGTCTCTCATTATGAGGGAGAGATGGCAAAGGCACAGAAGGAGCTGAAAACCGCCATCTACTATCAGCCCGATTACTGGCCCGCTCATTTTTACCTGGCAGAAGCCTACAGAGCTCTGGGAGAAAAATCTCTGGCTGTCCACGCGTACCGGAATGCGCTCAGAAATCTCGATAGAGAAAGAGAAGGCAGCACGTCCGATTCCGATTTCATCGGCTACTCCAGAACGGATATCGCTCTCACCTGCCAGATGAACATCCGTTCTCTGACAGAATCCGCGACCCATAACTACTGTGCCGAGTGACGGTATGACGCAGTTCGACCGCAGTGCGTTTGTGGACACATTCGTGCAGGAGGCGCGGGAATACCTGGATCTGCTCAACCGGGGTGTAGTGGAACTGGAGAAAAATCCAGACGACGCCGATCTGCTGACCGAATTGCTGCGTGCCGCCCACACCCTCAAGGGCTCTTCGCGGATGCTCAAGTTCCTGGATATCAACCAGGTCGCCCACGCCGTGGAAGACATACTGGAAGGCATCCGCGACGGTCGGATGGAGATGAGCGCCGAGGTCGGAGATTTGTTCTTTGTGGCGCTCGACCGGATCGGCAGCTGCATTGAGGCCATCGCCGAGGGCAGGGAGGAGGACGAGGATGTGCGCGACCTCTGTCTCTCCCTGGAAAGCCTGAAAACCGATGCCGAGTCCACCCCGGAGTCCGTCACCGAAACGGCCGAAGATACTCCAAAGACAGCCCCGCCTCCGTCCGACCGCAGTGCGTTTGTGGGCACGTTCGTGCAGGAGGCGCGAGAATACCTGGATCTGCTCAACCGGGGTGTAGTGGAACTGGAAAAAAATCCAGACGACGCCAATCTGCTGACCGAATTGCTGCGTGCCGCCCACACCCTCAAGGGCTCTTCGCGGATGCTCGACTTCCTGGATATCGACCAGGTCGCCCACGCCGTGGAAGACATACTGGAAGGCATCCGCGATGGTCAGATGGAGATGAGCGCCGAGGTCGGGGATTTGTTCTTTGTGGCGCTCGACCGGATCGGCAGCTGCATTGAGGCCATCGCCGAGGGAGGGGAGGGGAACGAGGACGTGCGCGACCTCTGTCTCTCCCTGGAGAGTCTGAAAACCGACCCCGAGTCTACCTCCGAATCTGCCCTCGAGACAGCCGGAGATACTCCGGAAACTAAAGTCGAAGACGAAGAGAGAACCCCGGTGGAAGTGGTCCGGCCGGAATCGGAAAAAAACGCCCCTCCTGCCGAATCCGAGCGGGAAAAACCAGCGGCTCCGGCGATGGCGGTGGAGGAGACCGTCCGCATAGGCATTCCCAGCCTGGATGCCACGATCCGCCTGGCCGGGGAGATCAGAGTCAGCGGTATGCGCCTTGATCACAATCTCGATGAACTCGCCGAAACGCGGAAAATGCTCAGATATTACCAGGGAGATATCGAGCGCCGTATGGAAGGAGAGGAGGGGGAAGACAGGCACGGCGAAGATCTGGAGCAGTTCTGTCAGGATACCCGGATTTTATACGCGAGGGTAGACGACCTGTACCGCAAATACCGCGAGGACCTGGCCGGCCTCGAGCGGATGGCGGCCGAGTTGCAGGAAAAAACACTGGGCATGAGGATGCTCCCCCTGTCGACCCTCTTCGACTCCCTGCCCCGGGCCGTGCGTGATCTGTCCAGGGCTTCTGGTAAAGAGATCGAGTTGACGGTCGAAGGGGCGGAAACGCAGATGGACAAAAAACTCATCGAAAAACTGGGCGGCCCTCTGACCCACCTGGTTCGCAACTGCGTAGACCACGGCATAGAGGCACCCGCCGAAAGGCAGGTGGCCGACAAGCCGGCTGCGGGAAGCCTGCGCATTGCCGCTTCGCAGGAGGGGGACCAGGTCGTCGTGGTCGTCGAGGACGATGGCAAGGGGATCGATATAGAGACCGTCGGGCAAAAGGCCGTGCAAAAGGGATTGATCGACGAGGAACAGCTCGGCTCGATGTCGGACACGGAGATCGCCCACCTGGTCTTTCTCCCGGGATTCTCCACCGCACCCATCATCACCGATATCTCGGGGCGGGGGGTGGGAATGGATGTGGTCAAAAGCACTGTCGAAGAGCTGAAAGGGGTGGTCTCGATAGAGACGGAGAAAGGGATGGGCAGCCGTTTCTCCCTGCAACTGCCGATGACCCTGACGACCGTGCGGGCGATGCTGGTCGAATGCGCCGGCTTTACCTATGCCATTCCCCTCGGCTATATGACGGAAACAGCACAGATCGGGCGGGATGATATCATTCAGGTAGTCGATCGCGAGGCGATATCCCTAAAAAACGAGATGATCCCCATCTCCAGACTGAGCCGCATTCTGGGCCTGGAGGATTCCGCAAAGGAAGATCGGGAAGAATCCTTCGTCCTCATCGTCCGCTCCGGACGCGAGCACGCCGCTCTGATTGTCGATGCCATAGTCGACGAGCAGGATATCCTGCTCAAACCGCTGCCGCCGCACATGGGCGAAACCCCCTGCGTTTCCGGTGTGAGTATCTTTGGCGACAATCAGATCTCGGTAGTGCTCCATGTCCCGGGCGTAGTCGAGTCGATGAAGACGACCGGAAGCGTGCGGCAGTCTGCGACAGAACGCAGCGCAAGTTCGACCGACAGTGCGATCCTGGTAGTCGACGACTCGCTCAATACGCGAGAGATTGAAAAGAGCATCCTGGAGGCTCACGGCTACGAAGTGGATTTGGCCGCGGATGGGATAGAGGGGCTGGCCATGGCGAAAAACAGGCAGTACGATATGATCGTCACCGACGTGGACATGCCGCGGATGGATGGATTCACTCTGGTCGAGCACCTGCGTCGAGAGGCTGATTCGGAGCACACTCCCATCGTGATTGTGACTTCCAGAGAGAAGGAAGAGGACAAGCGACGGGGGATTGAGGTGGGAGCCGACGCCTACATTTTGAAGAGCGGTTTCGATCAGTCTAACCTGATCGAAACCATCGAGAGCCTCATCGGCTGAGGATACCGGAACGATCATGGATGACAAACGCGAATCGATGGAAAAAACGCTGGAGGAGAGGGAAGAACTGGAGCTGGGGGTCGAGTTCGAGGAAGAGAGTATCCAGTTCGTGATCGTCACCCTTGCGGAACAGTGGTGCGCTTTTTACGGATCCGCTGTCACATCGATCGCCACGGTGGAGACCATCACCCCGATTCCCGGAACTCCCGACTACCTGCTGGGGGTGATGTACTATCAGGGGCGGGTAGAATCTGTCCTGGATATCAAGAGCATACTGGGTATCCGGGATTCGGCGATCACCGGCAAGAGCCGCGTCGCCATCACCCTGTCCGGCGAGGTGCAATCCGGCATCCTGGTGGATACGGTTGAAGATGTAGTCGACCTGCCCGAAAGAAAGATTTTCGCTCCCCTGCATACTATGGAACAGGCGAAAAAGGAATTTGTCACAGGCGAAATCGAGTATCGAGAAAGAAATGTCGTGATCCTCGATCTGGCCAAAATATTCGAACGCGTGCTGAAGCAGGAGGATAGAGGAGCATAGCGAGATGGCAAACATACTGCTGATAGACGACTCCGAGGTGGTCCGCAAGCTGGTCATTTATTCGCTCGAGCGACAGGGCCATCTGGTCGAAGTAGCCAGTGCCTTCAAGCACGGCCTGAGAAAGCTCCGCAAGACGACATACGACTTGATTCTGATGGATCTGAATCTGCCGGAGATCAGGGGCGAAGTCGGCATCAAGTTGCTGCGGGAGCGCCTGCAGTTGACCACGCCGATCATCATCCTTTCCGGAGAGATCAAGATAGACACTGTGATAGAAATGAAACCTCTCGACGTATCCGGTTTCGTCGCCAAAGGGAGGGATTTCGAGACGCGGCTGGTCCAGGAGGTGACCCGAGTGCTAAATGAAAAAGAAAAAGAAGCCCTGGAATGACGGCGTAGCTCGGAAAATGAGATGATTCCCCAATGACCGCCAGCACTCGCGACCGCACCCTCCTCCGCGACCTCGCCCGCCGGGTCGCCGACGTCGCCGCCCTACCTGAGCAGACCGAAAAAACCCGCCTGTGGACCGCCTGCAACGACCTGCGTCCCGAGCGCCCCATGGTCTTCGCCGATCCGCAAAACGGCTGGGGCGAGATCGACACCGCCTGGGTCCAGCTCGAGTGCCAGGAGACCGGATTGCGCAACTGGGAGCACCTCCTCCGCCGCCGCCTCGTCCGCCACGAGCAGATCCACGACGACTATCCCATCCTCGCCACCTTCCCCATCCCCATCCCGGTCACCGGCAACAGCTACGACGACTACGGCCTGGAACTGGCCGTCACCCGCTCAGACCAGGCGGACGGCGCCTATCACATCGATCCGGCCATCCGCACCGAAGCCGACCTGGAGCGCCTCCACTGCCGACCACTGCAACTCGACCACGTCGCCGCCGACCGCGCCGTCGACTGCGCCCAGAACCTCTTCGGCGACATTCTCCAGGTCCACAAAACCGGCCGCACCTCCTGGCGCTACGGCCTCACCCGGGTACTCGTCCACATGCGCGGCCTCGACCGCATGTTCCTCGACATGTACGACGCCCCCGATCTGCTCCACCGATTGCTCTCCTTCCTGCGCGACGACTTCCTGCGCGAGATCGACCTGTTTGAGCAGCAGGAGGCGATCAGTCTCAACAACACCCCCGACCACGTCACCGGCTCCGGCGGCCTGAGCCCCACCCGCTCCCTTCCGGATGAACCGCTGGACGGCCCGCCCGGCGCGCGCCACTGCGTCTGCTGGGCCGAGTCCCAGGAGACCGGCGTGGTCGGCCCGGACCAGTTCGACGAGTTCGTCCTCCAATACCAGCTCCCTCTTCTCCGGCGCTTCGGCCTGGTCGACTACGGCTGCTGCGAGCCCCTCGACCGCAAATACGACCTGCTGATGCAAAAGATCCCCAACCTCCGCTGGCTGGCCGTCCAGCGCTGGGCCGACCGCGCCCTGGCCGCCGAGAAGATCGGCGCCGACTACGTCTACGTGTACAAGCCCAACCCCGCCCCCATCTGCACCCCGACACCCGACTGGGACGACGCCGAAAAGGACATCCGCGACACCCTCGAAGTCGCCCGCGACTGTCCCCTCCACATCGTCATGAAGGACACCCACACCTTCTGCAGCCAGCCCGAGCGCATCACCCGCTGGACCAACCTGGCCTCCCGCCTGGCCCGAGACGCAGCCTGAGTTGACCTCGCCTCACCTCCACTGCGACGCCTCTTCCAGCACCGCTCGGGATGCGTCCGTCTCACACCCCAGCACCTGGCGCACAATCGCCGCGTTTTCCTCGACCATGTCATCCTTGTCACCCCGATGCATACCCACGTTGACGACATCCGTCGGCTTGATCTGCTCGAAGGCGTATTCAAACGCCATGGTCGCCTCCATACGGCCCGAGCCCATTATCTTGTAACCGATGCACGGCTTGGCGAGACGCTGTATGCAGGCGGTGGCCGCAAAACAGTCCGCCAGCCGGAACATGTGTCCCTGGCCGTTGTGCAGGCTGCCGCAGTTGAAAAAGCAGACCGCGTGGAAGTCGACCAAATCCAGACTGTCGACCCAGTCGTGGGCCTTCGGATCGTGGGCGGCCACGCCGGTCGGCATGCCGAGGGACTGGGCGTGAGTGACCCACTGGCGCAGCGTCCCTTCATCCTTCTCGGTGTACAGACCGTCGACGAAACCCCCGTGGAAGAAAACCGCGCTGGCGCCCACCTCAACCGCTTCGTCCACCGCATCCAGCATGCTGTCGAAGCCGCGGCTGCTCAGTTGGGCGATCCACTGCAGTGATCCGCCGGTGACCTTGTACCGACGCACCGCCTCCATCACATGCGGCGTCTCGTTGTTGGTGATCATGGTGTTGAGACCGATCGCCTCAGCCCGATCCCACGTCTCTATGATCCGGTCCGGGGTGTAGTACGATCGCATCGCCTCATCGCGCGTGCTGGTCTGATGGCTGTAGCCGCCGTATGGGTTGGCGCCGATGATGAGCCGGGTGATCTCCAGGCCGCAAAAGTCGACGGTCGGCAGCAGTGCTTCCGTGGTCAGAGTCATCTCAGAATCTCCTGTCTCTTGTCAGAATGTGTATCCTGTCGTTCCCCTCGTTGAGTCGTTCCGGATTGAAAATCCCCATAATCGGATGGTCGCAGCCCGGCATGGCCATCAGCGCCACCAATGCGAAGGCATAGAATAAGCGCATTGTCCATTTCTCCATCGAAAGCATCTTTCAAAACACCCTCAAAGCTAGCGAATCGGCGCAGCCTGCGCCAGCGCTCTTCTTCTCTTCCTGTCGCCTCCCGGTTCCATTCCCTATCTTCAACGGCACGGACCCATCCCTATCGATCGGAGGACGATCATGGCCAAGAAGAAAACTGCAAAAAAGACCCGCTCCCGCCGCTCCCGTAAGAAGGTCCGCATCGCCATCATCGGCGCCGGTGGCCGGGCCGTTGCCACCCACTACCCCGCCCTGCGCGACATCCCCGAAGCGGAGATCGTCGCCGTTTCCGAACTCGACGACAACCGCCTCCACGCCGCCGCCAACCAGTTCGGCATCAAGGGACGCTACACCGACTACGTCGGGATGATCGAGCGGGAGAAACCGGACGCGGTCTACGCCATCATGCCCCCCCACCACCTCCACGACGTGTGCGCCACCGTCATCGAGATGGGACATCATCTCTTCATCGAAAAACCCCCGGCCCTCACCACCGAGCAGCTCCGCCAGCTGGCCATCCTCGCCCGCAAACACAAAGTTCTGACCGGCGTCACCTTCCAGCGCCGCTACTCCCCTCTCATCCGCCGCGGCAGAGAGCTGGTCGCAGCGCGCGGCCCGATCCACACCGCCCACGCCAGCTTCTATAAAAACTGGGTCGGCGCCTCCCCCTACTACAAGGGCGCCATAGACATGCTCACCTGCGACGGCATCCACGCCGTCGATACCCTGCGCTACCTGTGCGGCGGCGAAGTGGAGAGCGTGGCCAGCGACAATCGCCGCCTGGACGCCGAGCACTGGACCGCCCACCTGGCCATGGTCAAATTCAGCTCCGGCGCCACCGGCATCCTGCTGGTCAACTTCATGACCGGCCGGCGCATGTTTACCATCGAGGCCCACACCTCGGGCGCCTCCTTCTTCGGCGACCCCGAGGAGGGCGGCCGCTTCTTCGCCGACAACAAGGTCGATCCCGTGGAGGAACTCGACCCCTTCGCCCTCAGCGGCAGCACCGAGCCCTATCGCGCCTTCGGCGGCTACGACGTCAACCGCCACTTCATCGACTGCCTGCAAAAGAAAAAACAGCCCGAAACCTGCTTCGACGACGCCGTCAAAACCATGGAACTGGTCGACGCCGTGTACGGGACGCAGATCTGAGCGGATGAAACCGGCCTCTCACAGCGAAGATATATCCGGATTACCCGAGGTTCTCCTCCTCGGAGACTCCATCTCCATCGGATATTCCGCCCCGGTGGGAGAAGCTGGGTCAAAGGGGATAAAGTATGGTATAATACGGTGGCATAGGAGATAATGGAAACACGCGGGATTCCCATCAATGATCTGTACGGGTATGCCCTGCAAAAACAGCGCGAAATACAGAGAGAATCAAACGTGCATTTTACCCCGGCAGGATATAAACAACTGGCCAAACCTGTCGTCGACCGTATCATCCGGGAGCTCCAAATATCCTGAGTCGATCCTTCGGGGGGCTGTTTATATCGGCCAGACAGGCGTAGATGCTATTCTCTCCACCCTCCATGGGAGTCTCTTGCAACTCTGAGCTCCCAGGGATCCTTCCAGCTATCTCTCTACGTATTCCTCAGCATAACCCTCGCCAGATTCGCCACCGAACTCTCAGAGAATAACGACGACAAAAGCTTTGAACCGCCCGTGTCGTCCACCTACCTCATCGGCCCAGACCGCATCATCCACGCTATTTTCGTCGACCTGGACTACCCCCATCGCCTTGATCCCATCGAGATCGTCATCCCCCCGTGCCATCTGAAGCAGGCGGCGTAATTGCAGACCAAAGCAGGACATAGCAAAGGGGAAGCCGGCTATCTGGTCGGCCAAATGAGCTAATCCCGACCCTGGCCAGACAAAGCCGCGTCACATTTAGAAGCTGGGGAAAGCGGCGCCTATTCGTTCTATAGAGAAAGAAACCTTCTCATTTTTTCAGAGTTTTTCTCTGGTTCTTCTGATGGCTTCTAACTTTTACGTTCAGGTAAAATTTATTCTTAATATGAATAATCATTGACTTTAATCTTTTTTTTTGCAATAGTGTTTGCAACGATCTGAGAAGAATCCATAACAAGAAGGTGGGAAAATGGTACTTCATCCTCTGCTTCCCTGGAAACATCCGATTCTACTCTTTGGCTTTATTCTTTTTTGCTGGCAATCCGCCGTTCCTGAACCCTCGGCCGCGACTGGTGATATGCCGGTTCTCTTCGTCCACGGCCACGGAGCCGGGCCGGATATAGAAGATACTTGGGAGGATTTAGTAAAGAGATACCTGGACGGGTATAAGGGCTACACCTTTCAGAGGGATCTCTACGAGGGTTCCGCTCGGAGACTGGCCACTGGAAGCCTTCCTGCCAAAAGCATCTTTCTCTTCCACTACTATCGAACGGAGAAGATCGACGGCTGGGGGAATCCCCCTGGTCAGATCGGCGGGCTGCAGAAGAGCCATACCAAACACAACATTCTGGTCAAGCTCAACCCCTTCTACAGCATCGAATACGACCACAGCCGCCCCTCCTACGCCCAAAGACTGGCCACAGCAGTAGACAATGTCCTGCGCGCCACCGGCGCCTCTAAAGTCATGCTGGTAGGACACAGCATGGGCGGACTGGTTTCCCGGGCGTATGTGAAATGGGAAGGAGGCGAAGACAAGGTCTACAAAATCCTGACGGTGGGCACCCCGAATGGCGGATTCCCCGAAGGACATCGGAGATATTTCCACGCTCTTGTACGCCCCGTGTGGCAGCGGAGCGGCGAAGTGGAGGAGATGTTCAACGGCGGCTGGTTCGAGGGTCGTTCCTATACCGACTGGCTCAATGACAACTGGTCCTCCTTCTGCAAATCCCACGGAATACGCTACGCAACCATCCGGGGTACCTACGATCCGCTTCGCGATGGCGTCGGGGGCGATGGGGTCGTTGAGCAGACCTCGGCGATCCTGCACGGCGCCGAGTTCAACGCGGCCGGATACCTCTGCCACAACAAGAATTTCCACATCGTCGGTCCGCAGGAAGACATCTTGTCCATGGACAAGTCCGTATACACCGCGAATATCATCAAAGAGTGGATCTTCGAAGACCCACCGAAGGAGGAGTCCGATCCTGTCCCACCAGAGGAGGAGCCCGACCCCGTCCCGCCAAAGGAACAGCTTACTCCCGTCACCCTGGAGACCAAAGAGCTGAAGGTCGAAGGTGACAAGGTGACCATCGAATGGGAAGAGGTCGAAGAAGGTATCGAGAACGTCGCCGGCTTTCTATGCCTGCTGAACGACGTCTTCATAAAACTCCCCGCTTCCGCGAATTCCATCACCTACCAGGACCAGCCCGACGGCAACTACACCTTCATCGTATCGGCCTACGACAACCTCGAAAACCTGCTGGGCACTACCTCGCGACAGTTCACCGTCGACTACGACCGCAAACCCCGTGACGTCTCTCCACTTCCGCTGAATGAGTGGGTCCAGCGCGATGTGCCCGGCTGGTTCAACCTGGAAATCACCCGGCCGGGCTACCTGGACCTGATCCTGTCCATTCCCGGTGCCGAACGCGACCTGGACCTGTTTTTCTTTGATGCCGACGATCTCTCTGGGCCGCTGGCTTCGTCCTCTACCTACAGTTCCAAAGAGAGCATACACAAATCCCTCCAGCCGGGTACCTATTACGTAGAGACCCGGGAGTGGGGCGAAAGCCCCCCCGATCACGAATACGCCCTGCAGGCGAAATTCCGCGCCGCTTCCGGCGTGGACTCACTTCCCGCATCGGTCGCCGTAACTCCAGTCGTCGAGGCCGGCGACCAGATCCGCATCACAATCGACCTGGGTGAGGACCGTGGAAAAGCCACCTTCCAGCTGCCCGAGGTTTCTTCCGTACCCGAGTCGTACGCCCGGGACTTCGTCACCACTTTCAGGGCCAACGAACCACTGAACGCCCTCGTGGAGCTGATTCGCCAGGACGGCCCCCAGCCTTTCCTGGACCCCGACGGGCACGTTTACCGGAGTTTCAACGAACTCTACCTCGACCTCCAGAACAGCGCCCGCGAGAACCCCGAAACCGGCGAATACACCGTGCTCGACCTGGAGGATTTCAATCAAGGGGGACTGGTCGTAGGCGCCGTCCTCGAGGAAGACGGCCGGTTCAGCGCCGCGGATGGCTGGAAGCACTACCCCCAGGTGAACGCCCTCCAGCGACTCCTGGAGGCCGAAAAACGGTACGCCATCGACCATCCTTCCCCGGCCCTCAACCCCGCGGCCAAGCCCATCTATCCGGCCCCATATCTGCTGGTCGACGTCCAGCGCAATGCCCGGGACGAAGCGTTCCTGCTGACCAGTCTGATCGTCTCTGAAACTACCTTTGCGAGCGACTCCACAATCTATAAAGGCGACCCGGCCCTGTCGCTGACCCCTGTCTTCCGACACGTCTCCAGAGCCAGCGGCCGAACCACCTTCCACATCGGCAACGCCGGGGACGGCCTCCTGAACTGGACCGCCCTGGCCAGCGACCCCTGGCTGCGAATCCGGGGCGACGCCTCGGGCATCGGCGGCAGCACCCTCGTCGTCGAATACGAAGGCAACTACGGCGACACCCCCCGCATCGGCCGCGTCTCCGTCGCCGCCTCCGACGGCAGCACAAGAATCCTCGAAGTGCGGCAGGCCACCCTCAGCGACTACAAGATCGGCCAGATACCGGCCGTCAAGGTCGAACACGGCACCGCCGTGCAGTTTCTGGTCCACGCCGACGAGCGGTGGCCCCAGGCCACACTGTCGGCAGAGCTTCCCCAGAATGTAACCGGCTCCATCGCCTTCGACCCCCAGGAACGTCGCTTCACCTACAGCGCCGCTATCGACGACCGGGAATCCTTCTCCGTGCTTTTCAAGGCAGGGACCGAGGCCGACACCCTTGTGCAACAGCAGGTGTGGATCACCCCGTACTCCCGCGAGACCGAAGTCCTCAGCCGCTCCCAAACCGAGGCCAATCCGGAGGATCGGGATTACATCCTCCGTCGCGATCTGCCGGGTAACACCACCCTGATGTGGAACCACGAGGAGCGGACCACCTACAAAGCAAGCGTCCACGGAAAGCGACTGGTCTTCGAGCCCGATCATCCGAACGGCCTGTACGAAGCCTACAATGGCGACAAGGATCTGGAGATACTGGACCTCCACGCCGACACCCTGATCATCCGCGCCCCGCTCCACCTGCCCCAGACTCAGGTTACCATTCGCGCCCGCGAACTCCGTTTCGAGGACCGCATTCCCGAGCAACCCGCCAGTATCAGCACCACGCCAGACAGCTTTTTCCACCGCCCTGACGATCCCGTATCCGGGGCTCCTGGCCTGAAAGGCGGGGAAATTGCCGTTAACATCGAATCTTTCCACTTCGATCCAGGTACTGAAACACGCTTCATCCTGAAAGGCGGGCAGGGGCAGGCGGCGGGTCAGGGACGGAAAGGAGATCCTGGTGATGGTACTGACCCCATTAGGGATTTTCACGGATGCCCTTACCCGAATAACACCATTTACGCGCACGTTATCTTTTGGGGATGGTTGGGAGATAGAAATGATAGATATGCCCCAAGTGGTTACAACGACAAAACTTTTCCCCCATGGCCCGGTGATGGTGATCCCGGAATACCTGGAGGAAAACCCGGTGATGGAGGCAATGGGGGAAATTTCAGTTCGACGCTGGAATTGAGCTCTTTTGTGGACAACAGCGGTGGTTTGGCCGGTGCCCTGGCAGATACAGCTCGTGGTGGTGAGCCAGGTCAGCCCAATCCGGCGTACCGGATGCAAAAAAGAAACGACGACTGGTGGCCCCTAGATCACGAAGGAACTGTGATTCACTATTCCTCTCCCGGCCCCGACACGCCGCCACCTCCTCCAGACAAACCGGTCGGCGACGAAGGCTCCATCACCTATATCGACAATCCACTGTCGTGGCTCACGCCGGGCGTTTTAAAACTGGATATAGCGCACGCCCGGGATACCTTCCGCTACGGCCATCTGGAAGAAGCCGCCAGCGCCCTCCGGACCTATGCCCACCTTCTGGATGACTATCAGAGTTCCGTGTACTGGCAGAACCTCCCCGACGACGACGAGTGGAAACTCGAGTTCGAACAGATGCGGAGCGAGATCCGGGTGCTGCTGCTGCGCCTGGACAGCAATCTGGATTTCTACGGCAACCCGGCTGGCTGGGTGCCCATGCTCTCCTTCGAAGTGACTAAGACCGCCTTCGAAAACGAAATCGACCGCGCTATTCGGGTGTATTACCTGAGCTACTGGCTGCAGAACTCCGCCTTCAAGTACAGCCAGAAGGTCCAGGCCCTGGAAGAGACGCGGGGAGAGCTGAAAGAGGAAATTGGGCAGCTCAAGACCCGTTATGGAGAGGCCGTCGCCACCATTCCCGATCTTCGCGATCGGGCTCAGGCTATCCAGGTAAAAACCGACTCCATACAAGTTCTTCTGCAGCGCGCGGAAAAGCGCCTGCTGGAACAGGCCAAACACAACCTGGAAGTGCCCTTCTGGAAACAGGCATTCCGCACGATCGGATCGATCTGCACCATGGTGCCCCTCATGCAGCCGCAGCTGGGCCTTATCGGCGAGGGACTCAACATCGTCGCCAACATCGACTTCAACGACCCCCTGCCCACGGTCATGGAGGTGGGAAAAAAGGCCGTCAGCTTCTACAACCAGACCTGGGGCGCCACGGGCGATCAGCCGGATCCGAAGCCCGCCCCTGTCGACACGACCAAGATAGAGGATTCGCCCCTCGATGTGCTCAGAGACGTGAAGGAAGCAGCCGATCCCTACGTGAAGTCCGTACAGACCTACATCAGCGACATGAAGAAAATGCAGGCACCCCGCAGCGAACTCGAGTCCGAAATCCTGAAGCTGAAATCCCGGGACGCCGAATTCAACCGCCTGGCCGAGGAAACCGGAGTTCTGCTCGCCAGGAAAGACCGGTTCTTCCGGGAATTGTCCGATGCCCTCAACCTGACTGCGGAACTGCCCAACCGCATCACCGAAGACCTGCTGGCCGTCGACGCCCTCAAGCGCGACATCGCCGCCGGGCACGACAATCTGGATCAGCGGGTCCTGATGCACATCAAGGATATGGAGCACCGCTCCCGGGCACGCCTGCTGAAGTACCAGTATTACATGGCCCGAGCTTACGAGTACCGCATGCTCGAATCCTACCCTGGCGCTCTTGATCTCGACCGCTTGTTCGACAGGGCGGTGACACTGGTCGACTCCCTGCAGAGCTCAGCCCTCGAGGGCAGGAGTCCAGGGCTCAAAGCAGAGGAGTTCGAAAGTCTCAAGACCATCTACGAAGAAGACCTCGCCACCGTGATCGAGAACATCTACACGCGGTACATAAACAATCCACCCGAGCTATCCGCTCCCATCCAGTTCGATCTTTCCCAGGAAGAACTGGGCAGTCTCAACGCCGGACTCCCCCTCACCATCAACATGATGGACCGGGGACTTTTCCCCTCCTCGGAGGAGAACGTCCGCATCCGCAAACTAGCGATTAAAAAGGCCGCGCCGAATACTGCGGGGGGAGCTGTTGGCAGCTATGGGTTCTTCACCATCTACATGGAGCACTCCGGCTCTTCCATGCTCCGCAAAGGTGCGAAGAACTACCTGTTCCGGCATTACAACAAAGATACCCAGAAACCTCTTGCCTGGGGAGGACGCTGGCAGAATGGAGAAATCACAGGCATCGAACCCAGCGAGGCCAGCGCCTCTCTCCTCACCTCCCTGCTGGAACGACGGGGCTTGCCGACGACTTCGGACAAACTACTGCTCTACTCGCGTCCCGGCGCCTGGGCCGACATCACCATCACCAAGGAGGTGGTCACCGCCAGCGGTGCCGATATGCAGCTCGACTCCCTGCGCCTGGAAGTGCAGTACGACTACGAGCGGGGAAAAAGGAACCTGACCGAGCTTCGCATCCACGCTCTAAATGACCTGCGCCCCCGCGTAAAAATAGACGCCCCCGACCTGAACCAGCGCCAGGACGGCACTCTCGCTCCGGTCCTCTACCGCATCTACTCCCAGGGCCAGAAAGTGACCCTGACCGCTCCGGAAAACCTGGGACGCTGGCACTTCGAGGAGTGGATCAACCGGGCCGGCGGAAGCTTGACGACCAGCCCATCGGTTACACTGACCATGGACGCTCACCAGGAAGTGCGCGCCAAGTACGCCCTGCTTCCCTGGCATTTCACCTACAAGGACCGGACCGGCGACAGCCACGCCATCCTGGTCGAATCCGCCGCCATCGACGGAATCCCGCTGGAAAACGGAGACGAAATCGGCGTTTTCACCCCCGATGGCCTCTGTGCCGGCGCCGCGATATGGGACGGGGAAAAAGCCGCCCTGACCGTCTGGGCAGACGACAGCCAGAGCCCGGAAATAGACGGCTTCCCCTCGGGAGAAAAGCTGAACTTCCGGGTGTGGGATCGCAGCCTCGATTCGGAAGGAGGACTCCGGTCGGCAGTCTACGTGGAAGGCGACAGCCTCTTCGGCGCTGCCCCGGCCACGGTAGTGAAACTGGCTTTTGCAAAACCGGACACCACCTCTCCCATAGTCACCCAGACGATCCCTCTCCCCGCTGGCTGGAGCTGGATCTCCTTCAACGTGGAGCCGGAAGATCCCTCGATCCCCGAAATCATGTCTGCCTGTAAAAACCTGGTGCTGATGCAGGACGGCGACGGGCAGACCTACTGGCCTGCCTACGACGTGAACGACATTGGGAATGTGGATATCCGTAAGGGCTACAAGGTCTACCTCAGCGCGCCCGACACAGTGGCCGTACAGGGAGTGCCCGCCGATCCGGGTACACCTATTCCCATGCGGCAGGGGTGGAACTTCGTCAGTTGCCTGACAGCCTCCTCCATGCCGGTGGAATCCGCCTTCGACAACATCGCCGGACACCTGAAACTCGTCAGCAGCGACGCCGGACGATTCTACTTCCCGGACTACGAATTCGACAATATCGGGCACCTGAATCCGGGTAAGGGCTACAAGCTCTACCTGTCGGCTCCGGACACCCTGGTATACGATCTATCCACCCTTTCCGGCAAAGTTGTCGCCGCCCGGGAGGTGCAGAACCCCACACCCCGGCACTTCAGCTTCGCTTCCCGCACCGGGGAGATCTACAGCCTGCTCGTTTCCTCGGCGGAGGGGTTGGTAAACGGAGATGAAATCGGCCTGTTCACCCAGGATGGCGACTGTGTGGGCGCCGGCGTATGGCAGGGCCGGCCCATCGTCCTGGCGGCCTGGATGGATGACACTCGGACACCGGAAAAGGACGGCTGGAAACCGGAAGATTCTCTGATCTTCCGGGTATGGGATCCCGGGGGAAACCGGACCTCCGAACCAGCCGTCACCTACACCGAAGGCAGCGGCTCGCCCGGTGAGGAGCCCGGGGCCGTGGTGCACCTCTCAGCCCGGGCTGTTCCCACCGAATACGCCCTGTCTCCCAGCTACCCCAACCCCTTCAACCCGTCCACCACCATCCGCTACGCCCTGCCCGAAGAAGGACGCGTCTCCCTGATCATATTCAACGTGTCGGGCCAGCAGGTGCGCACCCTGGTCGGCGAGTGGCAGCAGGCCGGTAATTACACCGTTTACTGGGATGGAAAAGACGGGGCAGGACGGGAAGTCGGTTCGGGAATCTACCTGTGCCGCATGGAATCAGGCGCATTTACCAGAGTCAGCAAGATGGTTCTGATCAAATGATACAACCAAGAGATCCAACAGGAGATCCAATATTCAGAGGAGTTTCAGAATGAAAATGAAAACTTTTTTCGGCACCATCCTGCTCGCCTTCCTTCTCCTCTACTCGACCGCCTCGAGTGGTGAGGAGTTCTCTTTGGAGATACCCGATTTCAGAGCGGCCAAGATGGCACAGAATGGAGACTCTGCATTCCCTGCAGATTCGGCAGGGATCGCTGCCTATGTAGGATTGGAGCAGGCGATTGACTTAGAAGTAATCAAGCCCCTTTTCGATGAAGTGAAGGAAGTGCAGGAGAACTTCATCTGGGGAATGATCGAAGTATCCAATTTTGGGGGAAATTCACAGGTTCATCTGTACGTGGACACGGACGGTTGGTTAGTCGCCTTCCTGAAACATAATGAACCAACCGCCGGGATGATGCAGTGGCTACCAGCAGATAAAAACACACCGGTCATTTCAGCCATTTCTCGGACGACACTTACTGACGTACTCAGAGAAGTTGCCGTGGCTATTCAGGTAGATTTTCTGTCTCAGATCCGCTATGGTCACTTTAAATATCCTGAAGCAACCGGAATGAAGCTCTTCGTAAAAGTTACACCGACAAAGAGTACCACGAACTTCACCAAGGTCATAATCCCTCAACCGTATACTCTCTATGAAAAATCGTACTATCATTATGCCTACCATGCAACACCGACTCATCTGAAGGTAGATGATTTACTGGTCAGTGAACTTTCTACTGGTTACGATAGATGGCTTACTGCAATCAAGTTCTATGATGGAGTCATCAGCAATGGAATCTTCACCCTGAAAGATGTGTTCACCAAGGGTGAATTACACACTATTTCAATATCTTATATAGCTAATGATGGTCGCGATTATGGGTCTGCGGGTGTCGCGACAGCGCTTGTCTATCGAGCAGGGGAGTAACCTCCCATGAAATCCCTCCCATTTATTTTTACCTGTGTCTGTCTGTTCATACTGACCGCAACTCCCGGGTCGGCAGTCCAGGTAGAAGATGAAGACGCGTCGCTGGATATAAGCCTGGAAGACGTGCGCGTTCCCACCCAAACTGTAGCCGTTACAAGGATAATTGTCGCTCACGAGGATGCCATAACCCATTCAGATTTGCTCACCATGGCTATTCCTACCGAACGGCTGCCGATCCGAAAGATCTATACCAGTAACGAAGACGCTGCCCTGGTCGTTACTCCGCTGGCATACCCCTGGGAACTGGTGTTTCCCGATAAGCCGAAAAATCAGCCACCTAAATTCCAATCCCTCGCCGCTCATCAAACAAAGACAGGAGACACTCTGAGTTTCCTGCTAGGAGCGACAGATCCGGACGGAAACCCACTGACCTTCTCAGCATCCGATCTACCGGTCAGTGCCAGCCTATCCGGCAGCACCTTCACCTGGACTCCCACAGTGGACCAGATCGGCACGCACGACCTGACCTTCACCGTCTCCGACGGACGGGGCGGGACCGATTCCCTGACCGTCCAGATCGAAGTGACAGACGGCTCAGAAGTGCAACCTCTATTGGGAGACATCGACAACGACGGAGAAGTTACCTCGGGGGACGCCATACTCATCCTCCGCATAGCCGCTGGCCTGGAAACTCCGACAGAAAAACAAAAGGTAGCCGCTGACGTAGATCGGGACGGTTTGCTTTCCGCGGGAGACGCCATACTCATACTGCGTTATGCCGTCGGCCTGCTGGAGAGCTTCCCCAAACCAATCGCTGTGGCCGTGTCTCCCCTTGAGATCGCCATTGATAAGCCGCTCATCTCGACCCACGATGGCACGCATCACCTGACCCTGATCTTCCAGTCACCGGCAACCGTGAACGGCGGCGACCTGTCTCTCTGGTGTGATATTCCCCTGGCCGGAACCGCCCAACTTGAAGGGCTCTCCCCTGATGCTCTTTTCGTCGTCAACACAGACATACCGGGACATATCCGCGTCAGCTTTGCAGACCCGGATGGACTTGATCCCGACCGGACACTCCGCCTGACCGCGCAACTGGAGAGCATCGACGAAGACCGGGAATGTCCGATCATCCTGCAGGGGAAGCTCTACGATCGACAGGGCCAGCTACGTGGAGAGATCTTCTCTCAACAGACCGTTCATCCCCAACGGCCGACAGCCTATGTGCTGCACCAGAACTATCCCAATCCCACCAACCCATCCACCACCATCCGCTATGCCCTGCCCGAAGAGGGGCGCATCACCCTATCCATTTTCAACGTATCGGGTCAGCAGGTGCGCACCCTGGTCAACGAGTGGCAGCAGGCCGGCACGCACGCCGTTCACTGGGATGGGAAGGACGAATCAGGACGAGAAGCAGGTTCGGGAATCTACCTCTGCCGCATGAAAACTGGCGCATTCTCCCAGGTCAACAAAATGGTGCTGCTCAGATGATCAACCCAGGAGCCCGATTTCCACACATGATCGGCACAGCCAGCCTCTTTACAAAGGAGCCCTACCAATGAATGAACGTTCCCGTTTCCTGGCTATCTTTCTGGCCGGACTCGTGCTGTGCATGGCGACAGCCGTTTCCGCGAATGATCTATCTCTCACGCCTCCGCCCATCAGAGCTGCCAAAACCGCACAGGCCGGAATGTTGGCCTTTCCGGCCGATTCTGCAGGTATCACAGCCTACGTCAAGGTGGAGCAGACCATTGATCTGGAAAAAATCAAGTCGATCTTCGGGGAGGTGGAGGAAGTAGCCGATAACTACATATTGGGTCAGTTATCGATTGCCAATACAGGTGGAAACATAACAGTATATGTATATGCTGACACCGAGGGTTGGCTCGCCGCCTTCCTTAAGCGAAGCGAACCCACATCGAGGATCATGCAATGGGAGGGAATAAGAGGAGAGACCATTCCGCGTACCACATTGACAGATGCCTTATTAAGAGCAGCAAATAGTACGGACCTGCTTTTCCTTCCCGAGATCGACTTCTACCACTTTATATATCCAAAGGCCACAAGCCTGACGATCTTCACCGGCTCCTCCGCGAAGGTAGCCATTCCTGAAAACTATATGCTGTACGAAACTTCCTATTATCACTATGTCCGGAACGGTAGTAGCGATCTAACTGTTGATGGGGTACTCGTTAGCACTGTCGGGGCATCGTATAATCAGGTTAATATGGCCACCAAGCTGTATGTTGGTACTGCCAGCCTCAAACAGGTTCTCACTCCGGGGCCACTACACGCTGTCAACCTGACCTCTGTTAGATCTAATAGTAATTATAATCATTCTGCAGGTGTCGCATCTGTCATCCTCTATAGAACCGGGGAGTAATAAACTAATGGCCAGAAAACAGATATTGCTTAGCTGTGCCCTCCTCGTCGGGCTGGCCGGCGACGCTCTTGCCAGTCTCCAATTAGAAGATTCGGATGCTGTGATGGAGATAATCCTAAAGGAAGTTAATATTCCCACTAAACCAGAAGCCCTGACGACGCTCTTTCTCTTTAAGGAGGGGGTTATTTGGACCACAGAATTGAACGCGCCAGGAGACTCCAATACCGCCCCGGTTCTTCAATCTCTCCAAAATCAAAATGTTTCCGTGGGAAACCCCCTGAATCTCCAACTCCAGGCCACCGATAGGAACGGCGACAATCTGACTTATTCCGCCACGGATCTCCCTTCCGGCGCAACTCTATCCGGCAACTCCTTCACCTGGACACCCGCAGAAACACAGACAGGCACCCACCAGATCACCTTCATCGTTTCCGACGGACGAGGTGGGACCGACTCCCAGACCATCCAGATCGAGGTGAAAGGCAGCTCTGACCCACCCTCTTCATTGGGAGATCTCGACGGAGACGAACAGGTATCCTCGGGCGATGCCATCCTCGCCCTCCGCTTTGCCGCCGGCCTGGGAGTTCCGACGGAAGATCAAAAGACCGCAGCGGATATAGATCGGGATGGTTCGATTACCTCGGGGGATGCCATCCTCATCCTGCGTAAAGCCGCCGGCCTCATCGAAAGCTTCTCCAAACCAGCGGCAATCGACGCTCCTCTCGCCATGGTCGATGTCCGCCTGGAAGAAAGCGCAAACCCGTCGGCCCTGACCCTCACCCTCGAACTAGCGGAAGGAACGGCCGGCGGCGACCTGTCCCTCACCCTGGGTGCCGACCTCGAGCCATCCGGAGATATCCTGCTCCAGGAACTGTCCCCCAAAGCCCTGACCGTCACGAACACCAGTCGACAGGGAGAAATCCGCACCAGCTTCATCGACCCCGGCAGAGAAGAGAAGCCCAGACCCCTGAGTCTGATCGTACCGGTAAAAAATCTCGAACCAGAGACGCCAATCGCTCTGCGAGGAATCCTCTACACCCGCCAGGGACGACCGGCCGGTGAAGTTCGTTTCGAGAGAGCCGCGGCACACCCACTCCCAACCCTGTTCGCCCTGCATCAGAACCAACCCAATCCCTTCAATCCGTCCACAATAATAAGCTATCAACTCCCCGCACCCGGGGATGTCCTGCTCAATGTCTATTCGATAACCGGACAGCATATTAAGACTTTGGTCGACGGTCCGGCGGCGGCCGGATATCGAACCGCCATGTGGGATGGGACCGACGAGCAGGGCCGACGAGTGGGATCGGGTGTCTATTTATATCGTATCTCTATCGCTGGAGAACGCTTTATGGAGTGTAAGAGGATGATATTGCTCAGGTGATATCGAAAAGGAGAATATTACCTGTGGGGATCGTTCCTTTCGTACGCGAGAAATGAAGTGGCAAAACCGTCAGTTCGGTACGGCATTCTCTCAGCAATCGGCGATATAGAGGAAGAGGGATGATGATACCAAATTGGGTAACCGGAAAACCTGTTAAGAGGAAGAAACTCTCCGCCACCCTAATGGTGGTTGCCATCTCTTGTTTCTTCGTATGCCCCGCTTATACCCAGGAGGCGGCCCCGGATTCCGTCATGTGGGCGAGTTCGGTCGTCTCATACAGCAGCCAATATGGATCGGGGAGTTGGTCAGCGAATCAGACCCTTGGTCCACCCAATGTCTATCCTTCCCATGGAGATAACACTAAAGCTTGGGCTTCCCAAACGAGTGGTGGACGGCGGGAATTCCTCGAAGTAGGCTACTCCAACCCGATCTCTATAATAGGCGTGGATGTTTACGAGACTGACAATCCGGGTGCTGTGGACAAAGTAGAAGCCCGAGATCCTGATGGCACCTTGCACCTCTTATGGAGCGGATCGGCTGAGAAATTATCGGGTGCACGTATTTTTCAGATCCGTTTTCCACCGACTTCCTTCTTAGTAAAAAGCATACGCATCTCTCTGGATTCACCCGCCGTTAGCGGATGGAATGAGATCGATGCAATTGGGATTATTATTCCTTTTTCAACGATACAAATAACTCATCAGCCCTTTTCCGATACCTATGATTTACAGAATAAACGGGTTTTCAGAAAAACATCACTGGAAATGGAGAACCTCTTATTGTTCTACCGAGTAGACGGTGGCTCCTTCACCGTCGTTTCGCTTGCCGATACCGCCGCTTCGACTTTGGATGCTATTCCCGGAATACCTCCATTTCCTCCTGGTACGCAGGTCGATTATTACCTGGAAAATACCGATGCCGAAGGAAACATAGTCCTCAGCCCTCCCGATGCGCCGCTCAGCTTGCACACATATCACATTATCGAACCTCCCGAAGACATTATTGCCAGAGGATTTCTCCATACGCCCACCGACAGTGTCTTCTATTCCAAAAATACCCGCTCCCTGAGCGCCACACTGCGCTCCTACCGGAAACAGGCGACTAAAGCCACGCTCTTTTATCGAACCACCAGTTCCGGCGATTTCATCGCCCTCCCGATGACAACAGCCGATTCGGCAGGCACAGCTGAAATACCTTCCTTCCCTTGGGGCACTACTGTGGAATATTTTTTCCATGCCACCGACGAACTGGGCGACATCCACACGCCAGCCGGGGCACCGGACGAACTCTTTCACTATCTGATCCACGCACCCGAAATCCAGGTATCCCCGTCGTCGCTTTCCTTCGTCCAGGTGGAGATAGCTCAAACTCAGATCGAAACCCTTACCGTCACTAATTCAGGCAACTCCCAGCTGGCCGTTTCGTCGATGCGCAGCCTGAATCCGCGCTTCAGACCGCTGGTCACAGCCTTGAATATCGCCCCGGAGGAAACCGCCCTTCTCCCCGTGGCATTCACTCCCCTCGACGATACTCCCCTGAAGAGTACGCTGATCATCCACAGCAACGACCCCCTCACCGACAGTCTCACTGTCGCACTCGGGGGAATGGTAGAAGTGATCCCGGACGAACCCCCATCCGGGGATCTCGACCGGGATGGTGAAATCACCTCGGGAGATGCCATCCTCGCGCTGCGCATGGCAGCCGATCTTATCCAGCCCGCAGATGACCAACGCCTGGCAGCCGACGTGGATGAAGACGGAGAAATCACCTCGGGGGATGCCATCCTCATCCTGCGTAAAGCCGCCGGTCTCATCGAAAGCTTCTCCAAACCAGCTGCTGTCGACGTTCCTCTCGCCCGGGTCGATGCCCACCAGAAAGAAAGCGCACAACAGCCCGCCCTGAGCCTCGCCTTTGAACTGACAGAAGGAACGGCCGGCGGCGACCTGTCCCTAACGCTGGGTGCCGGCCTCGAATTATCCGGGGATATCCTGCTCCAAGGACTGTCCCCGGAAGCCTTATTCGTTACCAACACCAACGGCCCAGGAGAGATCCGCATCAGCTTTATCGACTCCGATAGAGAAGAGGAATCCAGACCGCTGAGCCTGATCGTCCCGGTAGATGATCTCGAACCAGAGGCGCCGATCACTCTGCAGGGACTTCTCTACAACCATCGGGGGCGGCTGACCGGAGAAATCCACTTTGAAGAAACCACAGCAGGCCCTCTCCCATCCCGGTTCGTCCTGCAGCAGAACTATCCTAACCCCTTCAACCCATCGACCAGCATCCGCTTTGCGCTTCCACAAGCAGAGCACGCCATCCTGAACATCTACGCCCTCACCGGCCAGCGCGTGCGCACGCTGGTCGATGGCCCGCTGGCAGCCGGCAAGCACGCGGTCGAATGGGATGGGAAAGACAGGAGAGGCCGGTCTGTGAGTTCGGGGATTTATCTCTATCGACTGTCGGTGGACGAAGGCCGTTCCACCGCAACGCGACGCATGCTTTTAATCAAATAAAAAGAAAGCGATCAAAGGTACGCGATGATGAAAATTCCAATTACGCGCTTTCGTTTTCTGCTCATGGCCCTTGTCTGCCTATTTCCGCTCGCTCCGGGTCCAGCCCTCGCCCAGTCGGACGAGCTGACCTTCGAATTCACCGCCAACACCGGCGACAGCTACCCGGTGCTCGTGCTCTCCGCCAGAATAGACGGCGTCGATCTCGAACCAGGAGACGAAATCGGGGTGTTCACCTCGGACGGGCTTTGCGTTGGTGCCGCTCGGTGGAAAGGTGAAAAAACGGTCCTGGCCGCCTGGAAAGACGACAGTCAGACGACGAAGGTAGATGGTTTCACTTACGGCCAGCCCATGTCGTTCCAGATATGGGACGAGAGCGAGGGGAAAAAGCTGGAAGTGGAATTCACCGCCTTCGAACAGGGAAACGGATACTTCGGCGACGGCGCCAGCGCGGTGGTCAACCTGCAAGTCGGCGTAGGCTCTGTCATAAATCCGGGAGATGTGGACGGCGACGGAACCATCTCTGCGGGAGATGCCATCCTCGTCCTCCGCTTCGCCGCCGATCTCATGCAGCCCACGGCTCAGCAATCCGGGATCGCTGACGTAGATGGCGACGGAGCCATCTCTGCGGGAGACGCTATCCTCGTGCTGCGAAAAGCCGCAGGCCTCATCGAATCGTTTCGGTAACAAATAAATCCGCTACATGCACCCATTCTTCGGCAATAAACCGAGAAAAGCCTGGCTCCTGCTAGAGGATTCAGCGGTGATGTCCAAACAATGGTGATATCCAGACAACCTCGAAAAGGAATACGGGAAATGGATTCGAAAATCTTCTATCGTGGAATACTCTTATTCGCCCTTCTGACCCTATTCCTCTCGCATTCCGCATCGGCCCTCTCCCTGAGCGTCGGCAGTGCGACCGCCGATCCGGGCCAGACCGGTATATCCATCGATGTCGAGGTGGACGACGCCACCGGCATTGCCGGAGGTGACCTGACCCTGAGTTACGACGCCGACGCGCTGAAAGCCGTGCGGGCCGTCGCCTCGACCATGGTCGCCGGAGCCGGCATCATCGCCATCCCCAATCTCAACACTGCCGGAGAAGTCAAGATCTCCCTCGCCGGAGCCGCCGGCATCCCCTCCGGAAGCGGCACCCTACTCACCATCACATTCGACGCGCTGTCGAATGCCACGCCGGGCGAGTACGCCCTCACCCTCACCCGAACCGCCCTGCGCGACGAACTGGCGGGACTGCTCACCGTCTCCGGCAAAACAGCCGGCAAAATTACGATCACAGGCGTGTCGACGCCCGACCCCGGAACCGGCACCCCCGGAACCGACCCCGGAGACTCCGGCACCGGCGATCCGGACACCCCTGTAGGTATACGGCTCGAGGTCACCTCGGCCACCGCGGAACCCGGCGCAACGGGCATCACTGTATCCATCGACATCGACAACGCGGCTGGCATCGCCGGAGGCGACCTGACCCTGACCTACGACTCGGCGGCAATGACCGCCACTCAGGCTGTCGCCTCGGCCATGGTCGCCGGCGCCGGCATCATCGCCATCCCCAATCTCATCACTCCGGGAGAAGTCAAGATTTCCCTCGCTGGAGCCGCCGGCATCGCTTCCGGCAGCGGCACCCTCCTCACCATCACATTCGACATCAAAAGCGAGGCAGCCGATGGAACCTACGATCTGACTCTCACCCGCGCTTCCCTGCGCAACGAACTGGCCAAACCCATCACAGCAGAAATAACCCCGGGCGGAAAGATCACTGTCAGTGGAGGCGGAGGTGGATCCGGGTCCGGATCTGGCGAAGGAATCCTCCTCACGGTCACCTCGGCCACCGCGGAATCCGGCGCAACGGGCATCACTGTATCCATCGACATCGATGACGCCACTGGCATCGCCGGAGGCGACCTGACCCTGACCTACGACTCGGCGGCAATGACCGCCACTCAGGTTGCCGCATCGGCCATGGTCACCGGCGCCGGCATCATCGCCATCCCCAATCTCACCACTCCGGGCGAAGTCAAGGTCTCCCTCGCCGGGGCCGCCGGCATCGCTTCCGGCAGCGGCACCCTACTCACCATCACATTCGACATCAAAAGCGAGGCAGCCGATGGAACCCACGGCCTGACTCTCACCCGCGCTTCCCTGCGCGACGAACTGGCCAAACCCATCCCCACAGAAATAACCCCGGGCGGAAAGGTCACTGTCAGCGGAGGCGGAGGTGGATCCGAGCCGGAACCTGAGCCAGAGCCCGAGCCTGAACCCGAGCCTGGCGAAGGAATCCACCTCACGGTCGCCTCTGCCACTGTGGAGTCCGGCGCAACGAGCATCACCGTATCCATCGACGTCGACAACGCGGCCGGCATCGCCGGTGGCGACCTGACCCTGACCTACGACTCGGCGGCAATGACCGCCACTCAGGCTGTCGCATCGGCCATGGTCGCCGGAGCCGGTATCATCGCCGTGCCCAATCTCACCACCCCAGGCGAAGTCAAGGTTTCCCTCGCCGGAGCCGCCGGCATCGCCTCCGGCAGCGGCACCTTCCTCACCGTCACCTTCGATATCAATGCCGATGCAACTCCTGGCACCTACGACCTGACTCTCACCCGCGCTTCCCTGCGTGACGAACTGGCCAAAACCATCACCGCAGGAGACATCACCCACGGCAAGATAGTGATTAATACTCCTCCCCTCTGCTGTGCAACGGGTGGAATCATCACCGTCACGGATGCGGAAGTCGCCGCAGGAGGCAGCGCTTCGATAGAGGTCCAGTTCGAGAACATTCAGGGCATTGCCGGAGGCGACCTGACCCTGACCTACGACTCAGCGGTAATGACCGCTTCCAGCGTTACCGCATCAGACCTGGTCACCGGCGCCGGCATCATCGCCGTCCCCAATCTCACCACCCCAGGCGAAATCAAGATCTCCCTCGCCGGGGCCGCCGGCATCGCAGCCGACAGCGGCACTCTCCTCACCATCACCCTCGGCATAGAAACCGGTGCGGCCTCCGGGACCTACGACCTGGCTCTCACCAGCGCGACCCTGCGCGACGAACTGGCAGGACCCCTCGCCGTCGAAAATACCATCCCCGGCAAGATAGAAGTAACCGGCAGTCTGCCCTCGGGCGGCATCTCGGCAGCAGAGGTGACCGCCAGCTCCGGTGACACCGTTTCGGTAGAAGTTCTGTTCAGCGAAGTCCAGGGAATCGCAGGCGGCGACCTGACCCTGACCTACGATTCAGCGGTAATGACCGCCGTCCGCGTCACCGGATCTTCCCTGGTCACCGGCGCCGGCATCATCGCCATTCCCAACCTCACCACAGCCGGAAAAGTCAAGATCTCCCTGGCAGGGGCGAGCGGCCTTTCCACGGACAGCGGCACTTTGCTGGACATCGCCTTCGCCATCGCCGGCGATGCTGCACCCGCAACTTACCCCCTGGCCTTCACCCGAGCGGCGCTGCGCAACGCTCAGGCGAAGGTGATCACCGCTACGACGACCGACGGAGCGATTACCGTCGTCCCTCCGCCTCCCGATACCGTCCCGTCCCCCATCTCCATAGATTTCAATCCCGATGAAGGCGATCAGGAAAAAGCCAAAGGCTGGTATGCCGATAAGGAAAAGATTTACGAGCTCCAGCTATACGTCGACGACGCGCCGGAAATCAATGGCTGGAGCATTACGCTGGAATACGATACCACGCTGGTCAACTTCGTCGATACCAGCTTCAAAGAAGGTGATTTCCTTTCCAGCCTAATCCCCCTCGCCTTCAGAAGAGATGGCTATCTCGAAATCGGCGGCACGGTACTGGGATCCGATGCGACCAATTCGGGCGATGGCTGGCTGGGCTCCCTGTCCTTCCAGTGCACCGACCTCTTCGAGTTCGATCCCTGCGCGGCAGTCCCCATAAAAACGGAGATAGTGATTACCGCCGTCAACTTCAAACAAGTTGCCGGAAATGAAGACAAGAGATCCGTTCGCTTCGTCAGTTCCCTCACCGGAAATAGAGAGGCGCCTGGCGATTTTAATCGGGATGGAAAAGTGGACTTCGAAGATTTCTTCCTCTTCGCCGATTTCAGGGGAACAGAAGTGAGCTACGAGTCATGCAATGTGGTGTACGACCTCGATGGAGATAACGACGTGGGCTTCAGTGACTTCTTCCTCTTCGCCGACGACTTCGGCAGCGAAGCGCGCCCCAAGCTCATCGCCCTGGCCCAGCAGCACATCGGCCTCCCCCTCGAACCCCGCCTGGAACAGAACTACCCCAACCCGTTCAACAGCCAAACCACGATAAAGTATTTCGTCGCGGCGACCGAACCGGTGCGATTGGATATCTATAGCCTGAGCGGCCAGAAGATCAGGACCCTGGTCAACCGGCTACAGGAATCCGGCATGTACCAGATCGAGTGGGACGGCAGGAACGATGACGGCGCAACGGTTTCGACGGGCGTGTACCTGACGCGTCTGCAGGTGGACGACTTCTCTCAGGTGCGAAAGATGACCCTGGTCAAGTAGGATTCTCCGATAACAGAAAAAAGGGACTGCCTGCGTTAAGAGATAACGCGATCCCTGCAGGCCAATATCGGCGATACGAGATATATGGTTGCCTTCTGATTCGAGAGGAGATAGCGATGAACTCACCGATAATCTCACGCATGTGCTATCTCGTTATGTGCGGCATAGTAGCGATTTTGGGAGCTGAAAACAATCTGGTTTTTGCTGACCTGACCATCTCTCATACCCCTTTGGCTGATACCTACGACCTTCAAAACGACAGAGAGGTCAGGGCAATATCCACAGCCGAAAGTATTTTGCTTTTCTACCGGGTCGATGGAAGTAGTTTTTCTGTCGTTTCAGGTATCAGCAGTGAAAAACCTGGAATAATACCCCCATTTCCTCCGGGATCGTTAATAGAATATTATATCGAAGCATCCGACACCGAAGGAAACGTAGTCACTTCCCCTTCCAATGCTCCCCTGAACTTGCACTCGTACCGCGTGGTGGATCCTTCGGTCGGGAGTAAAGCCCTTTCCCTGGATGGAAATGGAGACTATGTGCAGATACCGCACCAAGATCTATTGGATGTATCCAAATCGTTTTCCCTCGAGTTATACATTAAGAGACAAGGTGATTTAGGAAGAAATCAGTTCTTGATTTCCAAGAACCAGACAGGAGGATCTGATAAACCAGGATACATACTCCAGCTCACTCCCGGTAACATGATGCACATGTTCTGGGAGGAGACGAACAGCAGCAGAGAACAAAGGTTGATAGGTGACAGCCCGATTGATGATGCGGAATGGCATCATTGGGCTTACGTGCGAGACGCTGATATGGATACATCTCTCCTTTACATCGATGGCGAACTTTATAAATCGATGTTCTATCCTAACGAGATAGGAGATGTGGATAATGCTCCTCTTTTTATCGGCGCGGAAGGTGGTACTGCCCAATTTTTCAAAGGATTAATCGATGAAGTCCGCATCTGGGACCGGTCTCTGACCCAGTCGGAAATCCGGGCGAATATGCGCCGGGGGCTTGTCGGTGATCAGGAAGAGCTGGCGGGTTACTGGGCTTTCGATGAGATCGATGCCGAAGGTCTGGTGCCCGACCTTTCAGGGAATGGCAACCACGGCACACTGAAGGGTGATGCCCATCTGGTGCCATCTGATTCAGGAATCCTCACTTTTAATCGGGGATTCCTCCACACACCATCGGACAGCGTTTCATTCTCCGAAGATTCCCTTTCTCTATCCGCCGAAGTGCTTTCCTACCGCAGGCAGGCATCCAGCGCCCTCCTGCTCTACCGGGTTGCTGAAAATGAAAACTTCAAACAGGCTGAAATGGTCTTCGATAATGGTATGGTCACCGGCCAGATTCCCCCCCTTCCTCTCAAAACAGCCGTCGAATACTACTTCCATTCCAGTGACGATCTGGGTGACATCCTGACGCCGGTCGGTGCACCCGACAGTCTGTTCAGCTACCTGATACACGGCCCCGACATCGAAACGAGCCCATCGCTACTCTCTTTCGGCGTAGTGGAGATCGCCCAGACCCACATCGAGACCCTGACCGTCACCAACGCCGGAAACTCCCCCCTGACCGTCTCTTCCATTCGCAGCAGCAACCCTCGCTTCCGTCCGCTCATCCCGGCCTTCGACGTGGGGCCGGGGGATTCCCTCTCCGTGCCCGTCGGCTTCACCCCGATCTCGGACGAAGCCCAGGAAGGGGAACTGACGCTCGTGACTAACGATGTCACCGCCGACACGGTCACGGTGTCGCTCAAGGGGATGTCGACGGACGCCGACACTCCGCCGGAACCTGTTCCCGACACACGCGGCGATATCGATGGGGACGGAGAGATCACCTCCGGAGACGCCATCCTCGTCCTCCGCATGGCTGCCGGACTCCTGACCCCCGCCGACGCGCAGCTGGTGACGGCCGATGTGGACGACGACGGGAGTATCACCGCCGGCGATGCCATCCTCATCCTCCGCATGGCCGCCGGACTCATCGATCCCCCCACCAAGCGGATGGTTGGTCAGCCGATCTCGCTCCTCCCCGTCGATATGCAGCTGAGGGAAGCCGACTCTTCATCCGATGGATCCTACGCCTTAGTCCTCACCCTCGACCGGATGGATGGCATCGCCGGCGGTGATCTGGAACTCCGCTACGACTCCCATCTGAAACTCTCCGAGGATATCCGCCTGAAGGGACTCTCTCCAGGCGCATCCTCCATCGTCAACCAGGAAGACGGCCGAATCCGCTTGAGCTTCATCGATCCGAACGGGTACAACGAGAATAGCCCCCTCACCTTGCACATCCCCTTCACAGGCGGAAAGCCCGACACACCGATCACTCTCCGCCTGCAGGGACGGCTCTACGATCGACGGGGCACCCTCGCCGGATCAGTCCACTTCCAGCAGGAAGCCCCACTCACACTACCAACCATCTTTGTCCTCCACCCCAACTACCCCAACCCGTTCAACGCATCGACCTCCTTGCGATATGAACTTCCTCGGGCCGGACATGTCGTGCTTCATATCTACTCCCTGACAGGGCAGCTCGTTAAGACGCTGGTGGATAGAAGTGCAACCACAGGTTACCATGAAGTTGAATGGAACGGCAAAGATGAGCAGGGGAAGGAGGTAGGGTCCGGTATATACATCTCTCGCCTGTCGTTAGACAATGGCATAAAAGCAACTCGGCGAATGGTTTTGCTAAAATAAAACCATGACCGAAACGCTGGAGCCGGAAAATCCCAATTTTCTCGCACTTCTCAACCAACTCATAGGAGGAGAACTCGTCTCCTGTAAGCTTGCCCTCAAATTCTTGAGAGACCAGTTCCTCGTTCTCTTCCCCCCTATAGCCTTACTCGCGGCTATTTTCGCTCCCTCCTCCTCCGCGGCGCTGACACCGGCCTCCCGGGATGTCGAGGCCGCGCACAAAAGCGGCCAGCAGCTCATCCGCGACGAGAAGTATCCCAGAGCGCTCGAACTCTACACCGACCTGGTATGCGCGGCGCCGGAGCGGACGGATCTCCATCGCAGCTACCAGAACTGCCTGATGGTGCTGGACCGCAAAGGCGAGGCCCTGAGGATATATCGCCGCCGCCTGCGACAGGACCCCGAATCCCCACTCAACTGGTATTTGCTGGGACGCCTGCTGGAGGGTGAACAGGAATACCACTGTTTTACAAAGGCCGTGCAACTCGACCCGGACTACCCCTGGGGGCACTATGGTCTGGGCTGGCACTGGGCGAAAAAAGAGGAATACAAACGCGCGCTCGAGCAGCTTCGTCGCGCGCTTGAACTGGGTCTGAATGAACCCCTGGCCCTGTATCTGGGCGGACGGATCTACCAGGAAATGGGCCACTACCAAAACGCAATACGGACCTACCGGCAATATCTCCGACATCCCGATTCGGACCCCGAACATCATCCGCTGCTGAAGCACCGGGTTCGCCTTCTGGGTGGCGACTTTTCTCAGCTGGTGCTGTTCATCATTCTATCCGTGCTGGCGGCTGGTGGCTGGTTTTACTACATCCGCAGAGCCAGCCTACCGGCTTCGCTGTCGTGGCAGAACGGACTGATGCTGGTAGTCGCCGGCGCGGTGTTCTGCGCGTACATCGTCGTCCACTGGCTGTACGACCTGATGGCGCCACTCAGTTCCGAGTTGGTCGGACTACACCCCCTGCACTATCGACTCTTGCGTCAATTTTTTGTGGTCGGCCCCGTCGAAGAATTCGCTAAATGGCTCTTTGTCCTCGGTCTGGCCTACTGCACCGGATTGATCGACAATCCGCTGGATGGCATGCTGTGTGCCGCCTCGATAGCCATCGGCTTTGCGCTGGCTGAGAATGTCTTCTACATGTGGTGGCACGGCTGGGATCTGATAATCGCACGGGGCATCGTCTGCATACCTGGACATATGGTATTTTCGGGCCTATGGGGTTATGGCATGGGCCTGTCGCGGGTGACGCGCAACCGCCGCAAAGCGTGGCTCGGTATCTTCTTGAGCCTGGCCGTTGGCTCCTTTGCGCATGCGACTTACAATGCAACCATCGAGTTCGAAAAATGGGAAGACGCCAACGAGCTGCAGCTGTATGCAGCATGGATCTTTCCAATAGTCTTCACCCTCGGCATCTGGCTGTTCCGGCGCAACCTGCATCTGGCGCGGCTCTGGAGTCCCTTTTTCCGGCGGAGTCAGGCCCTCAAACGCCAGGTCGCACAGACCCTTGATCCGACAGCCGTGCGGAAGATATCGGCAGCCCGCCCGAACACAGACTTGGGATGGCGCGCCTGGAGTGCGGCCGTCAATCTGGTCACACAAAACGTGTTGGAACGAATACGGAAGACCTTGTCCGCCAAAAATAGAGAAAGATGGGGACAGTTACTTCAAGACGGAAAAACCAAAAGTGGCGAAATCCTGGCGCGCACTACCGAACACCTGGAGATCGACGCCCTAGTCCACCAGGAGTGCGCTCGCTTTATCGAAAAGGGAACCGCAGAAAAAAGCTCCTGGAAAGCGAGAAGAACGCTGCGCAAATTGCGCCGTCAACTCAAGCGGGAGCTGAGAATTGAGAGCATGACGCACGGCCCTGTGCGCTGCCTTAAGGGATGATGGCAAACTCACTACTACTTGACCCATTGGACAGGATATGGCCGCATCGAGATCTCTCTCCGCTATTATCTGTTCCCAACTCGTTGCCCGGATCGGGGACTGAGAAGCCTGAGGAGGAAGCAGCCTGTGAAGAGAAGTGATGAGCCAGAACCCAGGGTTCCCGATTATCCGTCCATCCTCGCCCAGCTGATAGGAGAACTGGCCTCCCGCGAACTCTCCCTCAAAATCGGCAGGAGCAGCCGCTTCACTTTCCAGGAAACGGAGACCGGCTCCAGATTCGCCATCCCCGCCGAATACGAACTCTGCGCCCATCTGGCTACCAACCTCCCCGAAACGCGCGGCAGTCTGTTGCTCAAGCACTGCGACGTCGACCTCCTGGTGAAGGAGGCACTTGAGCGCCAGACCCTTTCAGCCGAAGCGGAGAACGACTCCGACGAGGATGCCGCCTCCCGACTCTTCCACGAACTGTTCGCCCGGCCCGTCGTCCTCCTCGGCTTCCTGAACGACCGGCTCCTCACCCTCCAGGGCGTCACCCTCCAAAAGGTCGACACCCAACCGAAGCGGAGAGCCCACGAAATCGCCTTTCAGTTGCAAAAATTCACCCCGTTCAATGCAGATCTATCCATCCACCTCCTGCAGCCCATGGAGGCCATCCTGCTGCTCCCCGAAAAACTGCTGACCACGGCCGCCGTCCGTCTGGCCGACCCGGACGCCGTGCAGGCCACTGAAGAGATCTTTCTGGAGAACGCCCCTCGGCTGAACCGGGAACTGTCGAACTGGCTGGAAGCCAAAGCGGAGGAGCAGACCGGAGAGAGTGAGGATCGGGCGGAGGAAGAACACGAACAGACCGAAGAAGAAACGGTCGAACTGGAGGACCCGGCATTCGCCGAATGGCTGGAAGAGCAGGAGGAAGCGTGGGCGCAGGACCGGACCGACAGCGCCGACTCTGCAGGTTCAGCCGAAGATGAATTTCTCGAAGAGGTGCTGCTCGGAGAGGAGCCGTCCATAGAAGATTTATCCGCGCCTTCCTGGACCGACTCCGACGAAGAGGAGCCCCCCGGAGAGCAACCACCCGCTCCGCCGGAAATCGATCCCGGTATAGACGCCCTCGACGACCTGCTCGCCTCGCTGCTCGAGGAACTCCCGCAGGAGACGGACGAACTGGTCCTCAAATCACCCCAGGACCTGCTCTTCGCCCAGCTGTTCTTTCCCGGCCAGCTGGCGCTCCACTCACAGGCGCAGCTGGGCGCCCGGATCGAGGTGCGGCCAGTGGAGATGGCCTCCCTGCCCCTGGCCCGCCTCCGTGAAGAACCCGCCGGACTCATGGCGCGAACGCTGTACGAAGGCCCGTTCTCGGGGAATACGGCCTTTGTCTTTCCCCAGGACGGCCTGGTCGAACTGGCCAGGCACACCCGACAGCGACCCGCTGATTTGGTGCAGTTCCTCCTGCAACCCGGAATGGCGGAAATGCGAGCAGTCAACCCGGATCTGCAGTTCCAGGTGCAGCCCATCCGATCCATCGATTTTTCCCGCCTGCAGACCGAAAATCAGCAGCTTTCCATCCGGATTTCCTATCGCATGGAGGTGGAAGGATGCGCGCCGCTGGAATTTGTGCAATACGCCCCCACGATCTTCGTCAATCGACTCATGGAAATCCTCACTGGATGCGAGGGAATCCAGTTCCTGCGCCCCAACGCGCGCAATATGATGCTGTCCTTCCTCGACCTCAACGCACTGCTGGCCGCCTCTGTACTGGAGGATCCGGATCGAGCGAAAGCCTGGATCGGACCACTGCTGGGACCGCAGTTCGTGCCCCTCTTCCGGCCGGGCGAGACCCTTCCCGACCTGTTCGACTTTGAGACCCTGCTCGAGCTGTCCGACCTGCAGCTCCGCCGGGTCCTCGAAAACGTCTCAATGGGACGCCTGAAATCCAGAGAACTCGCCTGTGCTCTGGCATACATGAGCCCGGAGCTACGGCGACGAATCTTGCGAACCATGCCATGGGGTGACGTCGAGAAAGTGCTGAACGGACGCCTGCGCATCCGGCTGAAGGAGATGTGGGATACCCGGCGCAAATTCGCCCACCTGCTCTACCACGCCGTCCTGCAGACGCTGGACGAGCCGCCGTTCCAACTGCACCGGCAGGCCCGCTGGTTCCTCGACGAGTTGGGCACCGACTGGCGCGTGCGGGCGGAGGCCGTCCTCCAGGACACAGTCTTCTTCGTCGCCGGCATCATGGACTTCGACAGCCTGGTCGATCTGCAGGACCGATATCTCCAGCGTGTTCTCGCCAAACCGTATCTGCTGAAAAAGGGGGCGCGCGTGCTGGCCAGCGCCATCTCCCCTGTCAAATCACCCATGCGCGGAAAGGTATTCCGCAATCTGCCCGATAAGAGGCTGGAGGAGGTGGCGGCTTTGGTGCGCGAGAGCAAGTTTTCGCCCGAAGAGGTGAAGCACGATCAGATGCTAATCGCACAACTGGTCTACTACGCCGATCTGAGCGGTGAGATCGATACACCGGAACCGGTCCACCGGCAAGTGGAGCAATATCTACAGGCAATCGGCGAGAACTTGCGCTATCGGGCGCACGGGATCATGCAAGATGGCACCTTCGCCGCGCTGGTGGCGCAGCTTTCACCCGGCTCCTTACGCGACCTACAGGGCCTGGTGAAGCGCGAAGATTTCCTCTGGGCGCTGCAGGATTGCGACGAGGAAACCCTGGCCTGTTTCACCCGGGGAATAGGAGGGAAGGGCCGGGAGCAACTACTGGCGGATATCCGCTATGCACGACGGCGTGTGGCAGATGAGGACGAAGGCGTCTATCGCTCGGCGGCGGCCAGGCTGCGAATCATCGACGCCATCCGTCTGGTCTCGCGCTTTCGGGATGAACAGGATGGAGGATGAGAAAACTACAGAGCCGGCTCACCGCTCGATCTCGACCCGCCACCTCTCCTCACCAATCGCAAAAACCCTCTCGTCGTGCTGGTGAAACCGCGGCCAAAAAACCCTGTACACCGGATACATCACGGCCCCTGTTACCGTCGTTACCGCCGTCGCCACCAGCGCCTCGTTCCCCCGCAACAACGGCAAAAAGTCGTAGTCGTCGCGACGCGACTTTTCCCGAAAGACGACCTCATCCGCCCCGGCCACCATCGCCCCGAAGGCGAAGCCCCCCAGCGCCCCGATCGTCGCATTCCGCCGACTGAAACCCGCCCAGTCCGCCGTCGTCAGTCGCCGCTCGCACAGCGCAATCTCCTCGATGTCACTCAGCGGCACATTCACCACCGGCCTACCGCGCCTCCCCTTCCCTCCAGTCACCCGAATCCCGGCTGCGGAATAGACGTGAGGAACATCCTCCAACCTCTTCCAGGCATCCGCCCGAACGCGCAGCGTCCGCTCATCCGCCTCCAAAACCATCACCGCCACCAGCGAATCCCGCCCGTCCATCGCCGCCTGCGTAGCCAGCTCCTGCCCATCCGTCTTCCAGCGGATGAACAACCGATCCTTTCCCTTCAGCACCACCCGCTCCCCGTCCTTCACCAGCACCAGCTGCCCCGCGTTACTCAGCAACCGCTGCGACCTGGCGCAGCCCGGCAGATAGGCGAAAAAGAACAAAATTTGCAAAAGAAAGAGACAGCGGAAAACCATAATGATCCTCCTCTGTTGTGATAATGAGAGAGAAGAAAAGACATCAAACCCAATTCATCAGAACGCGGTAGAGCCGGCTCCTACTGAACCGGCTCTACCGCGTTCTGATGCTCCGGCACTACTTCAACAGCAAAGTTCCCATGGTCGACATCCACGTGGCGATGACTACGCCCAGCAGCCAGATGAACTTGGAACTCATCTCTTTGCGCAGACCGCCGATCTGAGAATCCAGCTTAGCGTCAAACGCAAGAAAACGGCTGTTCATCTCCTGACGCATCTCCCCAAACTGCTCCCTCATCTCCCGACGCAGGTTGTCGTCCTGCGCATTCATATCCTGGCGCAATCCCCCTATCTGTTCGTCCAGCTTGCTGTCCAGGCGATTGCTCTGCGCTTCAAACCGGATATTCAGGCCGCGCAGGTCGTCCTCGATGAGGGTGAGCCGGCGATTGACCTGCGACAGGACATCGCGAGTTGTCAATTCGGAAGTTTCTGCCATGATTGCACCTCCCTATAGTCTGCCATATGGAGGCTCAAAAAGCAAACATTGCGCCACTCTGGATCACACTGAAGTTTCCCATCGGCACCATCTTTTTTTGTTTACCACGAGAAACATCAGTGTGTCTTTCAGGTGCCACTGAAAGCCACTTTCTTCAGAAGCGGAAGACGCCTATCAGCCCAGCCGCAGCCGCAGCGCCCCGATCTTCCCATCCGCCCGCCAGTTCCCCGGCCGGTGCCCCAGATGCAGCCGCTTGAATCCACCCGACAATCGACGCTTCAATCCCCGCCGATCCACCTCCTCGCCGTCCAGCCACAGCGCCGCCGCCCCCTCTTCCACATCCCAGACCACCCGCACCCGGTGCGACTCGTCCGCCTTCCAGTGCTGGATATCCGCCTCCAGCACTTCCACGTACTGCCGCTCCGCATCGTAGAAACGCACGTGCAGACCGGTGTAGAAACTGATGATACTGACACACGAACGGGTGAACGGCCGGTCGCACAGATGCAAATACGCCCGCTGCTCCACCGGGCCCGGATGCGGCGGGCAGTCCCAGTCCGGCACAAAGGTGAACTCGATCTCCCCACGATCCGTATTCACCGGATCGTGAAAGCCGTACACCGCGTAATTTTCCCCACTGGAAATCAGCGCCCCTTCCTCATAGCGCAGCTCTCCCTCGCGCAGAGCCAGCTCCGGCAAACTCGCCAATCCCTCCGCCTCTCCATCGAACGAAAAGGGAAGCCCGTTGGATGGCAGCATCCGCCCCTGCCGCGCTCCCTCTCCCCGCTGCCTCCACTCCCACAGCCGTCCCACCATCATCGCCGAAGTGCGGCCGACCATGCCGATCTCCTTGCCGCCGCCCGGCGCGAACAGCGTCCACAGTGCCGCGTGGAAGGAGCGGGTGGCTATCTCCCGAAACCGCTCTTCGCCGGTCAGTTCGTACGCATAGGCCAGCCCTGGAGCGACCATCATGTTGATGTAGTGCGGGTACACGTCTTCCCGGTGGCCGCGGTTGAAGGCGTTCCACTCGTAGATGAACGCCTCGATTCCCTCCACCCACATCACCTCGACCAGAAAGCGGCAGATATCGACGATCGCCGTCTCCGCCGCCGGGTCGCCGGTCAGCCGATGATACCGCTCCAATCCCTCCAGCACCACCCCCAGCATGAACGGCTTGGTCCCGTCCTCCTGGCAGATCCGCCACCACTTGAGCGGCCGACCGTCCACCTCGGTCACCTCCTCCAACTCCCGGTCAGGGTCCGCGGCGAAGCGCGCCAGAAAACCGGTCATCTGCCGCATCTTGGCCAGCAACTCTTCGTCCCCCGTCACCTCCGCTACCCCGGCCAGGGCGGTCAGCGGCCAGCCTACCGCCCGCTCGCAGCCGAGAAAATTCCGGCGAATGGCGTCGTCTCCCTCCCCGGCGAAAACATCCAGCAGAAAGCGCGCCTGGTCGCGCGCCGCCTCCCACGACCACCAGTCGCCGCCGACCAGAAAATTGAGCGCCAGTCCGTCGGTCCAGTAGTGACCCAGATCCCCTCCCCGAGAGCGGTGCTCAGCGTGATCCTCCGCCGTCTCGCGATACCCGTGGAAGCGCATATCGCCGGTCGTCGCCATACAGTCCACGTCCGCCATATGCACCGCCGAGTGGTGGGCCACCTCCAGATACTCCGGCCTCCCCGTGCGCATGAACTGCAGGTAATATGCGAACGGCGTGTCGTATTCGTTGTCGGCGTACATGCGCAGCCCCCCTCCGTACGCCCCCAGCGCCATCGGCCAGTCCCCGTAGTGCTGCAGACCGAAGTACTCCTCGTCCTGGCTCTCCTCCTCGGCAAGCATCGCCGGGTGTCCCTTGGAGTCGCCCCGCTCCTTGTCCAGCCGGGTCAGTCGCCCCCCCTGCATGCAGGCATCCATCGCCTGCTCGTACCCCGGGTAGAACCGCCGGGTGTGCTCGGTGCAGGCCATCAGCGGCCCGAACGCACCGCTGGCGCACGCCGCATCCGCATCCAGCGACCAGGTCACCGGCGTCCCGTCCACACCCCCGAGCCCGATGCGCAGCGAATGGCGGAAACTGGTGCCCGGCTGCACCGCCAGCGGCATCGCCTCCTGCGGATAGAAACCGACCCGCACCTGCCGACCTTCCGCCTCCAGAGCAAACGGCCCCCGCTGCCACCCCTTCTCCAGTATCAGGGAAGCGTCCTCTCCTCGAAGAGCCGCTTCCGGGCGCCCCGCCATCTCCTCTCCTCCGTCCAGCGCGAAAAAACCCGGCCGCAGCACCTGGAGCCGGCTGTGCACCCCACCGTCGACTCCCCACGTCCACCCCTCTTCCGCGAACTCCAACGTCGCACCCAGCTCCTTCAATCGACAAGTCTCCGTCGTCAGGAAGCTGATCCGCTGCTGCCAGTGGAGCACTTTCTGCACCGGATCCAGCCGCAACAAATGGTCGAAGCGCAGCCCATCTTCACACCGCTGACGCAGCCGCAGCAGAGGAGCGATCCCGCTCGCCTCCACCAGCTCGACCGCGTAATCCCCTCCCGACTCTATACCCGGATCGACGACCGCCCCTCCCGGCTGCACGCGCACCTTGCGATCCCCCGCGGCAAAAGTCCAAACCCCATCCTCCACCACCAACCGCGCCCCGTCCAGTTCCACACCACCGCCATCAACCGCCTCTATAGTCGCCGCCGTTCCCTCCCCTGCCTCCAGCTCGACCGCGTTGCAGTCTACCCCTATCCGAGCGTGCAGGAAGATCCACTTGACGCTACCATCCGGCCAGTGCACCCGCTCCGCCCACCACAGAGGCAACCCCTCACCCCGTTCATCGCGCAGCGCGAAAGCCGATCCGGCCGACACCATCCCCTCGGCCAGGGGCACACCGCACAGCAGCAACCCGTTTTCAGTCGGCTGATGAATGCTGATCTTCATCCCTCTTCTCCTCGGTTCCCCTCTTCCTGACTGGATGCTTCGAAGTCGGCCCGACTGAATACTTCAACCGGCTGATGAATGCTGATCTTCACGCTCCTTCTCCTCCGTTCCCCTCTTCCTGACTGGATGCTTCGAAGTCGGCAATGTCCCTGCCCTTCAGATACGGCTTGGTGACGTACCGATGCGCCGTCTGCATCTCGCGGACAATCCCTGTTATCCGCTCCGCCGCGGACAGCAATTCCTCGAACTCCTTCCGCTGTGGATCGTCGGCCGCCGCGTCTTCCAACATCATCTGCAGCATGCCCATGATCACCATGAGCGGCTGGTTGATCTCGTGGGCAGCCGCCCCGGCCGTCTCGGTGAACACCTTCACCCGCTCCGCCTCGCGCAGCGCCTGTTCCGCCTTCACCCGGTCGGTGATATCGCGCGCCACTCCCTGAGTGCAGACGAACCCCTCCGCCTGCGGGCGCTCAGAGCTGTAAATCCCCTCCGCGTTGACCATCAGCGTCGGCTCCACCTCCTGCTCGCTCCCCTTGAACTCGAACGTCACCGGGTCGTGACTCCCGGTCAGCAGGCGGAGCTGCAGCGCCTGGGTGCGGCGATCGCCGGTGCGCCGCTCGTTGACCCGGTAGGTCGATTTCTCCCGATCCTCCGGGTGCACCAGCTCGAAGATGCTCTTGCCGATCAGCGCCTCCGGATCGTGCCCGTAACGCCTCACCCCGTCGCTGATGAACAGAATGTTCCCCTGGCTGTCGAGCCGGTAGATGACATCGGGCAGCGAATCCACCAGCGAGTGGAACAGCGCCTCGGAGCGATCCCGTTCGTTCTCCAATTCAGCAGCTCGCTGGCGCAGCGCTTCGAGTTCTTCGACCAGCCGCTCTTTGCTTTTATCGCCACCATCCATTGGCTATCCTCTCCCGGATGTCGAAAATCGCATAGATTCTTTCTTCATGAATTTTGAATATATCCCCATTACCTCCCTCATCCCAATCCCCTTCCTCAACCGTTCTCCTCCCAATGCTCCCAGGAGATCCCCGGGTACATGATCCGCTCGTTGCGCACCGGTGCAAACACCTTCTCATTCTCGCAGGGACGGTCCTGAGTGTACACGAACAGCTCGCTCCCTCGCTGCAGGGCCAACTCGTCCCGCCCGTCTCCGCACACGCTCGTCGGCAGACAGACCGGCACCAGTCGCTGCTCTGGCGGCAGATCGGCGAACAGATCCAGCTCCTTGAAATCCAGGGCGAAACGACCGTGTCGATCCCACAGCCCGAACGCCTGGACGCTGCTGGTCAGCAGCACGAACTCGGTACCGTCCCCGGTCCAGTTGAGCGACGGGCCGCCCTGGCTCAGATAGTCCGGCTGAAAACGGCCGATCGGCTGTCCTTCGCCGTCAAAGAAACAGAGAATACCGTAGTTCTGATGGCGGGTGCCGATCAGGATCTGATGCCCGGGGATATCCCGATCGAACTTGCCCACGATCACCCCCTGGGCGTGGCCGACCGTCCGCCGTGCCAGCACCTCGCCGCAGGTGGCGTCCACCAGCACGAATCCCTCCCCTCCGGAGGCGTACGCCGCCCGCATCGTTCCCGGCCACAGCTCTCCGGCGATCACCGAGTCCGGATGCCGCGCCCCGTTGGTCATATCCCAGTAGCGCGCCTCCTCCACCCGCCAGACCAGTTCTCCGTCCCCGTCGTAGCAGTGATACCCCGCCAGAATCTCCTCGCGACCGTCCCCGTTTACATCGTGCACGTTGATATTGTGGCCCATCGGCGGCAGCTGCACCGTCCTCGACCAGCGCTCCTGCAAATCCGCGCCCAGCACCCGGAAGGTCCAGCCCCCGGCCGAGCCGTCGTCCTTGAGCACCACGCTGTCGCAGTGCCCGCTTCCCTGCAGATCCGCCGGATACAGATGAGTGATATACGCCTTCTCCTGGCTGCGGTCGAACGGCCCGGCCACCGGCCACTCCGTCCGCACCAACTCCCTGCCGTCGACGCTGCTGTGCACCGCGATCCCGCCATCGTAGAAACTGACGATCTCCTTGACCCCATCGCCGTCCATATCGGCGAACTTGAACTTCTCCGGTCCCACCCCCTGCGCCCGACTCTCCCAGAGCAATTCCCCCTCCAGATCGTACAGGCTGTACCCCTTGAACTCCCCGTTGCCGGCGATCAGCAGTCGCATCGGCCCGTCTTCCCGCGGCCGAAAGAAATGCGGTCGCCCGCCCTGTAAATGCGGCAACTCATACCGCCGCCACAGCACCGGCTGCGGTAGCTGCTCGCGGAATTCCCGCAGCTTCTTCTCCTCCTCCTCCAGCCGCTGCACATACACCCGATGTCCCTCCTCCCAGGTCGCCACCCGGATCTGCTGGAAGCGGGAGATCGAGTTCATACGCACCCCCGCTGCTCCACATTCGTACGCTCCATCCCGCACGTCGACGATCAGCTCCCCGTCGCACCAGCAGCGGATCCGATCCCCCTGCACCTCGGCTTGCAGGTGGTGGTAGCGCCGTGGATCCAGCGGGAAGCGCCGTTCCCCCAGCACCACTCGCTCGTAGTCACAGCGTCGGTAGAGCACAACGCGATCGTACCCCTCCAGGCAAAACTGATAGTAGCGGCGCATATCCACCATGCGGAAGACCAGACCGTTGCGCGCCACCGTGCAGTACTCGTCGTCCATATTCGGCAGCGCCCCCGGAATGAACTGCCGCACCCTCGCCTCCACCCGCAGATCGGTCAGCGCCCGGTCCCGCGTCGCGATCAGCGCCTCGCTCTTGGCGATGTTCTCCAGCGCCTTCCCCTCCTCGTCCTCGATCAGATACAGGTAGGTCTCCGGGCTCCAGCTCCGATGGTTGAGCGGCGTCTCCATCCCCGCAAAAAACTGCTCCTCCCGGCTCCAGTCCGGATTCTTCCCCCTGAACAAAAATCCCACGGGACAGTTGTCCAGATCCGGCTCCACGATAGTTCGAGTGACGGAAATCGGTTCCATAGCGCTCCCCCGGGTTTGAATCCATTCCATCCCTGGCTGGCATCTAATATCGCCATCCCCATCCCAACGAAGTCACACGACAGCTTCGGAGGCTCCCTCATGTCCTTCATCCACATCCCCAAAAACTGGGAAATCTCCGAAAACCGGGCCACTCCCGAACACGCGTACCTCAACCGCCGCCGTTTTCTCAGAAAGATCGGCCTCACCGGCCTGGGCGTGCTGGCCGGCTCCACTCTGGCCTGCGGCTCCGACAGCGACGGAAACGCATCCCCGACCGGGCCGTCCGACCCCCCTCCTGCGCCCACCTACGACCCGGGCCGATCGCTCACCCCCGAACAGGTTGCCGCCAACTACAACAACTTCTACGAATTCTCCTTCGGCAAACAGGGGATCGGCCGCCTGGCCGAGGACTTCCAGACACGCCCCTGGCAGGTCGAAGTGGGCGGCCTGGTCGAAAACCCGAAAGTCTACGACATCGATGACCTCATCCGCGGCATGCCGCTCGAAGAGCGCGTGTACCGCTTCCGCTGCGTCGAAGCCTGGGCTATGACCGTCCCCTGGACCGGCTTCCCCTTCAAAGCCCTGATCGACGCGGCCAAACCCCTCTCCTCGGCCCGGTACGTGCGCCTGCTCACCTTCCTCGAGCCGGATCAGGCCCCGGGCCAGCAGCCACAGTCCCGGCTCCCCTGGCCCTACTTCGAAGGTCTGACCCTCCAGGAGGCGGCCAACGAGTTGACCCTGCTGGCTACCGGCATCTACGGTCACGAACTGCCCATGCAGCACGGCGCGCCCATCCGCCTGGTCGTCCCCTGGAAGTACGGGTTCAAGAGCATCAAGTCGATCGTCTCGATCGAATTCACCGCCGAACAACCGCCCACCTTCTGGAACGAACTGCAGTCCAGCGAATACGACTTCCGGGCCAACGTCGATCCGGCGGTGCCTCATCCGCGCTGGTCCCAGGCCACCGAGTTACTCATCGGCACGGATGAGCGCGTGCCCACCCTCCCTTACAACGGATACGGCGAACAGGTGGCGCATCTGTACGGCTGAAACCAGCTTGCTAAATCGAGGCCCGGATGTCGGTGGGATAACTCGTGCGTAATCCTTCGAGCATCCGGACGCCGCATCCGCCAAAATCCAACCCGCTCAGCCGCACTCCTCCCTGAAGAAACGCCCGATCCCCTCTCGCACTTCCTCCGGCACTGGCGAGCGAAAGTCGGCGAGCAACTCATCGACCCGATCGCGAGCCCGTTCCAACATCGACGCCGTTCCCCGATGACCGCCGTCGTAGTCGAAGAGCGGACTGCTGAAAAACTCGTCCGAACGCAGCAGCTCCAGCGTCAGCTCGTCGTCTAAGAAGTGACCGCCCGGACCGCGCGCCTCGATCCGCTCCAGATCCGGGTGCGCCTCCCCGTCGATCCCCGCCGCCAAAAACCGCGCCGCCCGCAGCCACTCCGCCTGAATCACCATCATCTCCCCCGACATGCTCACTGCGTTGCCGCACGAGCCGATCCCCGACAGCAGATCGGCGCCGGAATCCCAGGCCGACTGCATGAACAGCATCCCCTCGGCGCCGCTCTGCAGGTCGTCCCGGATGGTCGTGGTCCCGCCGCACTCCGCCCCGGTTGGCAGACCGTAGGATCTGCCTAACTGAGCCCCGGCGATCTTCCACAGCACCTTGTCGAGCGTGTAGTACAGATCCTCGCCGCTGCGCATGTCGGTGCGCGACGGACCAATGATGTAGAGAAAGGGATGTCCGGGGCGAATCATCTGGGTGAGCGCGGCCATAAACAAAACCTCGGCATTCGCCTGCAGCAGCGTCCCCCTCCTGCTGTAGGGGGCGGTCGTCCCGGCCATCGGACAGACGGTGGGCGTCACCGGCAAATCGTGCGCGCAGGCCGCCTGCAACAGCTCGCCGTTATCCCGCGTCAGCGTCAGCGGCGACAGCACCGCCACCCCCGCTGTGATCAGTCGACTGCCAGCCAGTTCCTCCCCCCTGTTCAGCACTCGCCCCAGTCGCAGCCAGCGCGCCAACCGCTCCGACGAGGCGGCCAGCACGCACATGTGCTTGTCGTGCTCCAACAGGTGCGCCTCCAGTGCGCGCAGGCTGGACTCCTCTCCCTCGACGTCGGTCACCGGGTAGTCCATCAGACTGATCGCCGCCACCTCCTCCAGCCGCTGCGCGATCCGCGTGTGCCGCCGCACATCCTCCATACAGGGCCGGCGCGGCTGCCCGCTCTCCCGGTCCACGATCCACGGATCGGTGACGATCGCCAGACAGTGCCGCTCTCCTCCACCCACTCTCCAGCGCCCCCCTCCTATACCCGCAATCTCGTACTCCTCCGGAGCCCTAGCAAGCAGCTCCTCGAGCAGTTCCCCGGGCAATTTCACCAGACCGCTCCCCTCCTCCACCCGCGCCCCAGCCGCAGCAGCCAGCCGCAGCAGCCCCTCGTGCTGCACCCGGAATCCGGTCCTCTCCAGCAACTGCACCGTATCCCGTCGGATCCGCTCGATCTGCCCTTCGTTCAGCCCTTTCATACCATCATTCTCCTCAGGTCCAACGCCGATTGTGCCAGATCAGATCCTCCAGCAGCTGCTCGAGCTCCACCCCGGTGCGCCCCTCCAGTTCCTCGGCCCGCTCCCGCACTTGGCTCAAAACTTTCTTCGGGATCGGAAAGCTGAACGCCAGCGCCACCTTGTTGCTCTTGCCAGCTACCGGCAGCTCCATCACCTGCGCGGCAAAACAGCGCTGCAGCTCTCCGCTCACCCGACGCAGCACCTGCCGCTTCTCCCCGCTCCACAGATTGATCACCAGCAGTCCCCGGTCGCTCATCAGCCGCCGACAGCGGGCGAAGAAACCGATCTCCGCCTGTCCCAAGGCCATGCCGTCGCTGTCGTGGATGTCCACCAGCACCAGATCGTACGCCCCCTCCTTGCATCGGCGCAAAAAGTCCTCCGCCCGCCCCACTGAAATCTTCAGGCGCTCCTCCACCGGCAGCTCGAAAAAAGCGCGCGCCACCTCCACCACCCGCATCCGCTTCTCCACCGCATCGATCCGGCATTCCGGAAAGTAGTGCAGCAGGAACCGGGCCAGCGCTCCGCCTCCCAACCCCAGAATCAACGCCGAACGCACCGGCTCGACAAACAGCAGCCCCGTCATCATACAGCGCGTATAGGAGAGAGCCAGCGTCTGGGGCTCGCTCCGGAACATCGTCGTCTGACGCGCCACCGTGCCGAAATGCAGACTCCGCGTCTTCGCCTCCTCCACCACATCGATCACCCCGCTCTCATCGCGGCAGGAAAAGATTACTTCGCCATCGTATATGGACATACCATCACCTGCCGTTGCGCCTAGCGCCAGTCCGCCATCTGTTCGTCTGCTTTTTCCTTCCACCGATAGTAGTTCGGCGACAGCCCCAGCGCACCTTCCGGCTGCGGCACCAGCTTCCCATCCTTGCCGCGAGGGTCCCCTCTCCGCTCGTTCACCCCCGCCAGTCGCCTGCGCCAGACCTCGACCCGTTCCTCGTGTGCCGGATCTCCAGCCAGGTCGCGACACTCGCACGGATCCTCCACCAGATCGAAGAATTGCTCTGCCCCCGTGTGGTGGAACCAGACGTACTTCTCGCACCCGTCGGTAACGTACTGCATGCCGTGCTCGTGGGTGTAGCAGGAGGTGTGCTCCCCCTGCACGAACTCCCGCCAACCCTCCCGCTCGCCGCGCGCCAGCCCGAGCAGACTCGCCCCGTCCACCGACTCGGGGATCTCCACCCCGGCCGCCTCCAGCAGCGTCGGCATCACATCGCGCAGCTCCACCGGCGCGTCGATCGACGCGCCGCGCGGCAGCTCCCACCCCTCTGGATAGGAGAGGATGAACGGCACCCGCGCCGACCCCTCGTATGCGTAGGTCTTGCGCCAGTGGTGGTGGTCGCCCATCATATCGCCGTGATCCGACGTGAAGAGAATGAAGGTATTGCGCAACCCTTCCGGATCCCGCTTGCCGAACTCGTAGAGCAGTCGCCCGATCTGGTGGTCTATAAAGGTGATGTTGCCGTAGTACCCGGCCCGCGCCCGATGTATCTCCCGGTCCGAACGACGCGTGCGCGGCGCATTGACGTCGTCCACCCTGTGGCCGAACTCGGCCGCCCAGTCGCCGATCGCCGCCTGGGGAATATCCGGATGATCGACGTACATATCCCAATACGCCTGGGGCGCATCGTACGGCGAGTGCGGCCGGGCGAACGACAGCCACATGAAAAACGGTTTGGTCGGATCCCTCTCCTCTATGTATTCGATTCCCTCGCTGGCCGTCCAGTAGGTCGGGTGCAAATGCTCGGGCAGGTGCGAGGGACGGGCCATCCAGCTGTTCCACTCGATCCCGTGGTCCCGGTACCCGTACTCCCCCTCTTTGTGGCGATCGAAATACTGATGGTAATCGCTGTAGAACCCCGGATCGCGCCGACCGCTTTCGTCCAGCACCATGTTGTGGAATCCGTACAGCCGCCGCTGCGGAGCGTGGTGCATCTTCCCAACTCCCTGGGTGTGGTATCCCGCATCGGCCAGCACCCCCGGCAGCGTCGCCGGGTACTCCAGCGCGTCCGCTCCTCTCATGACCAGCCGCCCGTGGTTCCACTGATCCATCCCGGTGATGATCCCCGCCCGCGCCGGCGTGCACGAAGGCACCGAGGTGTACGCCCTGGGGAAATGCGCCCCCTTCTCCGCCAGCTGATCCAGAAAGGGAGTCTCCACCGCCGGATGACCGGCGCAACCCAGGCAGTCCCCCCGCTGCTGGTCGGTGGTGATGAGCAGAATATTCGGTCGTTTCTGTGGCATAAAAACCCCTCCTCCGTAACTCGATTCAGATCCTGCCGCCGCCAGGCATCAACTGTCGCCGGGGAGCGTCAGGCGGTGTCGTTCCCCCAGCGAGTCGCCAGAATTGCGTCCATGAAAATCTGCCCCAGATGCGAGGTGATGCAGGGAATGGCGATCAATCCCTTCACCCCGGCCGACTCCGGCAGAAAGGCCAGCACCGTCAGCGCCACCGGCAGCGTCTTCTGGCTGGCCGACAGCACCACCGCCTTGCGCGCCCCCAGCGGCAACCGCAGCAGTCGGCTCCCCCCGTCGTTGAGCAGCAGGTAGAGCAGGTGGACCACCAGTCCCGAGATCACCAGCAGCAGCAGACTCAGAGGAGCGACTTCGGCCAGCCGGTCCGAGGCCTGGCTGAACTTCATCCACGGCACCGAGATCAGCGCCAAATTGCTCGCCAGACCGATCTTCCCGCGATTGCCGTCGACCCACTCCTTGACGAACCGCCGCAGAAACTTGCCCGCCGCCAGGGGAATGAGGATGGACAGACAGAGCTTTAACAACAAATCCAGAGCCGACAACTCGATGCGACCGATCGTCTGCAGCAGCTGCGCCAGCACGAACGGCACCGTGAAGATGCCGACGATGTTGGTGAGCACCGTCAGCAGCAGCGCCAGAGCCACATTGCCGCGCGCCTGACCGGTGAGGGCGATGCCCGAAGAGAGGGTGGTCGGCATGCAGAAGAACAGCGCCAACCCCATCTGGAAGGAGGGATCCAGGGGAAGCTGAAAGGCGATGGCCGTGCCGATGATCGGCGTGATGAAGAGAATGGAGAGCGTTCCCCACGCCGTCGCTCTCCAGGCCGAGAGCGCCGCGGCGACCTCGTCGGTGCGCAGCCGCAGACCGGCGCAGATGAAGATGATGCTCACCGCCACGTGCTGCGTCGGCAGCGTCCCCATAAACCGTCCGGGAGCCGGGAAGAGCAGGCCCACCAGCGCCACGGTGATCAGCCCCACGGGCAGGAACTGCTTGTCGATAAATTTCAGTACCGCGTCCATCGATCTCCCCGTCCTTTATTACAGACCTCTATTTCTCCAAAAAAACCGGACCAGATATTCACCTCTGGTCCGGGAAAAGCTAAGATCTATCAACCGCGTCGAAAAGTCCCCATCGACAGACACTGTAGATCTCTAGTAGATTGTCAAGACGAATCTCGGCACGCGATGAAATCCCGATCGCAGTTCCGTCAAAATTCATTTTGACCGAACGCTAGTGTTTTGTCAACAAAAAACGTTGACAAAATTGCAATCAGGATCTTTCAGTAAATTAATATATTTACGTGATTTCCGAAGACCAGAAACTTTGTTTACAGTGCGCTAGTTCTCCCCCCGCGTAATCTGGTTCAGCTCCGGGTGCTCAAAGCAGAAGTCCTCGCACAGCCGACAGGAGTCCAGATCTCCCCCCCGGCACTCCAGCGCCTTGCTCCTGAATTGATTCAGAAAAGTCTGTGACGCCGGCTCCTCCGAGAACAGACTGCGCAGAAAGCAGACCAGGCGCACCCGGGCATCGGAGCTGAGCAGATGCTCGACCTTACAGGCGTCGATCTGGGCATCGTCCTCGTCCATCCCCAGGGCGTCGCTCAAAAACTTCTGCACCACCAGGCGCGCCGCCTCGATCTCCCGGACCACCTGGACGCCCTTTTCGGTCAGCTCGAGAAAGCGATTGTGGTCCTCCTGGACGTAGCCCCGCTCCTTGAGCTGCTTCATCGCCGTCGACACGCTTCCCTTGGTGATCTGCAGATACTTGGCCACATCCGACACCCGGGCGTATCCGTGTTCGCGGCGTAGCTCGTGGATGGCCATCAGGTAATGCGCGGCGCTATGGCTCAGTTCGTTCTCTTCGTACGCTCTCCAAACCTCTTCAAACATAGGACTCCCCCTTCATTGACAGCGCCGAATTCAGTGGCCGGGATGCTCCACCCGCATCAACCTTCGTTCGACTCCGGGCGCGGCGGCGGAGAACTCTCCGCGTCCATGGCCAGACGAAAGCCGGTGGTCTCGCGCGAGGTGACCTCGTTGACCCCCTCCCTGTGGGTGACCCGCAGGGCGGCCCGGGTCTCCCCGAAACTGCCGCCGCGCACCACCCGCTCCTGACCCCCGTCCGGTCCCTTGGGATTGGAGCCCGGGCTGATCTTGTAGTAGTCTTCGTCGTAGTAGTCGACACACCACTCGTACACGTTGCCGCACATATCCCATATCCCGTACGGGCTGCGGCCGTCGGGGAACTCGTTGACAATCGTGGTGGTGCCAACCGAATTGTTGCCGTTGCAGCGCTCCCCGTCGACGAACCGATTGCCCCACGGATAGTGGCGTTCGTCCGTTCCTCGCGCCGCCTTCTCCCATTCCGCTTCTGTCAGCAGTCTAGCCCCGGTCCACTCTGCAAAGTCACGGGCATCCTGCCACGAGACATTGACCACCGGATGCTGACCCATGCCGGTCGGAAAGGTGCCGCGCGCCCAGTGGATCGGCACCCTGTGGTTGGTGCAGCGGACGAACTCGCTGTAGTCCTGGTTGGTGACCGGGTATCTGCCAACATAGAAAGACGACAGGTGGACCGTGTGCGCGGGGCGCTCGCCGCGGGGGCTGTCCTCGTCCCTCCCACCCATGAGGAAGGGGCCGGAATCAATCCGCGTCATGCGTCGGGACATCGCCTCGGGCAGGATCTCCTGGCGGCGTTCCTCCAGATCCTCCATCCGCAGCTCCACCTCGTCCAGCTGGCTGCGCAGTTCGGTCGCCTCCTCCTGGGCCCGCTCGAGCCGCCGCTCCATTTCCTGCCGGCGGATCTCCTGGCTGTCGATCTGCTCCATCAGCTTCTGCGCCGGCCGATTGAACTCCAGGAGCAGAATTACGAAGTAGAGACTGAAGCCGCAGGTGAGAATCCACCAGACCCAGCTATCCATGACAGGCCCTCCGGTAATGAAAAAGGGGAAAAGATGCTCACCGCCGCACCTTTCCCCCCGATAAAGGTCGAACGCAATCCGCCGGCTACGGCTGCGGGTAGACGCGGCAGGTGCTACAGACGCATGCGTCGTCGCACCAACCCAGAATCTCCTTTACCATTTTTTATCAGCCCCTATATTGAAAGCGGCTGCAGGTCGAGGAGCGATTATTTTGAATCTACATAACCTATATATTTTAATCAAGGATGTACCGATAAGCAAGCGATAAGAGAGAGCGCCTGCCGTCCTCGGAGAACGGCGCGCCCGATCCCTTTCGCGCTGCCGACCCCACGCCATCCATTTTATCTAATTCAACTAGGAGACAGCCGTGTCCCTGGAACAGGTGCTCAGCCACGTCGATAGCTGCTGCGATACCTATGTCGCGCAGCTCCGGGAATTCGTCCGCATCCCCAGTATCAGCGCCGGAGCCGATGGCGATGCAGCGGCCGCTATCGGCCGGGCCGCCGATTTTCTTGTCGCCGACTTCCAGCGCCTGGAGCTGCAGGCGGAAAAGATCCAGGTGACGCCGGACACCAACCCCCTGGTCCTCGCCCGTCCGTCCACCCTATCGCCGCAGCGGCCCACCGTTCTGATCTACGGCCACTACGACGTGCAGGGAGTCGACAACCCGCGCTCCGCCTGGAGCTACGACCCGTTTGCCGCCGACCTGGAGGATGACTTTCTGCTCGGGCGCGGTGCCAGCGACGACAAGGGCCAGCTCATGACCCACCTCAAGGCGCTCGACGCCTTCCGGGCGCTTGGCGAACCCCTGCCGATCGATCCGATCTTCCTGATCGAAGGGGAGGAGGAGTGCGGCAGCCGGGCGCTGGGACGCTTCCTGGCCACCGGCGGCCTCGACCCGTTCGCCCCGCTCGCCTGCGCCGTCGTCTCCGACAGCAGCATGTACGGACCGGACCGGCCCTCTCTGACCCTGGGGCTGCGCGGCATCGTCTACACCGAAGTCGCCGTCCGCACCCTGCGCCAGGACGTCCACTCCGGACTGTTCGGCGGCATCGTCCACAACCCCAACCACCTGCTCGTCCGCGCCCTGGCCTCCCTCTTCAGCGCCGAAGGAGGGATCGCCGTGCCCGGTTTCTACGACGATGTGCGCGAGCCGTCCGCCCGAGAACGGGAGAGCTACGCTTCCCTGCCGGTCGATGCAGACGAATACCGTCGCACCCTGGGCGTCGAAACGCTGATCGGCGAGCCGGGCTACTCCCTGCTGGAGCAGCGCTGGATCCGACCCACCCTGGAGATCAACCATCTGAACGGCGGTAGCCCGCGCACCGTGATTCCGGCCACCGCGGCCGCGGCCATCTCCTGTCGCCTGGTGCCCGACCAGGATCCGGCGCGCATCGAGGCCGCCCTCCAGGAGTGCATCCGCGCCCGGCTGCCCGCCGACATCGAAGCGGAGTTCGGCAAAGCGCACGCCTCTCCCCCCTACTACCTGGATATCGACCATCCGCTGGTAACGCCGACGCTGCGCGCCATCCGCACCGGCTTTGATATCGATCCGGTCCTCACCCGCGAGGGTGGCTCCATCCCGATCGTCACCGACATCGTCGACCGCACCGGCGCGCCGGTTCTGCTCGTCGGCTTTGGACAGGTCACCGACAACTGGCACGGCCCCAACGAGCGGTTCTCACTGCGCGACTACCATCGCGGTATCCGCACATCCGCTGCCCTGTTCCACGAGTTGGGACAAACGGCATAAGGACTGAGAATTCAATCACTCCGTCCATTCGGGGAGACTTCCTTCCGACCATCCGCCTATGAACCACCGCCTGACGCAGCTGGCCCATCCCGACGATCCCATCCTCTACCAGACCGGCGACGAGCGCCCCAACACCGGCCTGCGCGAGGGGGAGATCTCCCACACCGAGATCAACGAGATTATCCGCGCCTGCCCCAAAACCGTCCTCTTCGGCCAGCAGACCCGGCTGCGCAACGGCGTGCGCCTGCCCGACGAGCGCCTGCCCCGCTTCCACGCCGGGCACGATATGGTCAAATTCTTCTACAGCGCCGTCCGTCAGCTGCCCCCCAACCTGCTCGACGCCATGCTCGACATGGAGATCAGCGTCACCCTGGTGCAGGGGCCCGCCCTGCTCGTCTTCCACCACCCGCGCGAGCACCAGTCCTTCCACATCGGCCGCACTCGCCGCACCATCTACGTGCCCGAGCGCATCCTCGCCCAGGCGTTCGAGCTGGGCTACGACTACTGGGCCATCACCGAAGTCCTCGTCCAGGAGAGCTGGCCGCTGCTCGACTATCTGCTCCTGCTCGAGCTGGTGCGCCACTGTCAACGACACCTCGGAAGCCACCGCACCCTGGGCTATTACCGCATCAAAGACACCCTGCGCCGACTCAACAGACACCGTCTGGACGTCGAGGAGAGGGAGGATGACGAGTTCCGCATCTTCTTCCGCTACTACGCCGAGCCACTCTATACCTTGCAGCGCAACATCGTCGACCGCGATCCCTACGATGTGGTCGACGAGATCTTCGACGAGGGGCGCGAGCGCTACTGGGCCCAGCTCAAACTCTACGAGGTCGGCGAGGCATACAACTACCCCGCCTATTTCGCCCTCGACCGCGACATCGTCCACGGCGCCGCCTTCCGCATCGCCGGTGAACTCTCCCTCCCCCTCGAGCCCCAGACCCCCGACGAGGTGATGCACGACCTGTGGGACGAGGCCCGTTTCAAGTCGAGTCTCTCCCTCAAAACCGAA
>Ga0257125_1000100_pt1 | contig 127223 bp, 130 predicted proteins | sample SI106_200metaG_FD_190183 | JGI IMG/M metagenome (GOLD analysis project Ga0257125, IMG submission 190183) | Marine microbial communities from Saanich Inlet, British Columbia, Canada - SI106_200 | ecosystem: Environmental > Aquatic > Marine > Inlet | place: Canada: British Columbia | collected... | reverse complement strand
CATACAAATGTTGAAGCATATTAGCTAATTCTTTATCTGCTTTTGTTTTTGGCTTATTAATTGCATTATTAATTGCTTTAACTGGATCATTAGCAAAGTCTTCAAGTTGTCCTTGTCTTTCTTCTTTTATCTCTTTTTTCCTTTTTTCATCTGATCCTATTTTGTAATCAAAAAATTCAAATGTTTCATTTAAGTGAGTTTTACACTCTGAACCAGTTGACATAAATTGTCCGTTTTTTGTGTTTCTAAATGCAACTATTCTTCTACTAAGGTTACTACCACACAAATTACAACTTCCAAGAGCTTCTTTTTTATCTTTTTTCATCCAAGAAGGAGATATTACTTCATTATATAATTCCCATTCTTTAATTGCTTCGTATGGATCTCTATTAGATGATTTTTCTAATAATACCTTAACACTTGCAAAGAAATGAGTTTGACTATTTGCAATAGCTTCCAATGTTTTCTCTTCTAGAGCTTGTCTTCTATCTTGATCAGTAATATGTTCACTAATATATCCCAAAAACCAATGTTCTGCACCCTGATTCATACTCTTACTCATAATATAAGGTAATGAAATCGGATTTAAAAAGGTTTGTAGTGTTGGAGAAGACAATTGCTTTATATATGGTTAATTATTACTTAAAACTTTAAAAATAACATATTCTTTTTTTTAACTAGGGACGAAGTCCGTGTTTTTCATGAATTTTTCTTTTTTTATAATATTAAAAAAACAACAATAGACAAGGCACGGACGGATGTCAAAAGCCATAAAATGCTACGCATTTTAACGTCACAAGTCCTATTCGGCTTCGCCTCATCCGGCCATGTTGTTGTTTTTTCTTTATTAAATCAAATAATTCATATTAAAGACAAATTTTGGAGATCTTTCAACTTTCTAATTCTTCTTTATATACCCTTTTCGAGCTGACTCGGAAATCTTCCAATTCTCGACGAGAAAAGTTTATTAACATCAAAGTCTATTTAGGTAATTTATGTGTAAAGAAAAAGATGTATGTTTTTCAAAAGAACATTATACTAAAAAACAAGAGATTTCAATAATTCAATTAGTTAATCATATTGGTGAGAAATTCAAAGTAACTAAAAGAGTTCCTGAAATGAGTGTTTCTGAAACTAAAGTGTTTAGATCAAAACAAGAAGCAATAAAACAATTTGAGGATTGGTTAAAATGAATCTTTCATCTTATCTTTTAGAACATTTACCAAATCAGGTTGATTAAAATGATAAACATCAGGGATATTAAGAGAAATAATTCGCTTTTGCATGTATTGTTTAGGAAAACGTTTTCCAATTTCAGCTCTTTGATCATCTTCCATTACAATTATAGTATCTGCCCAACTAAGTTGTTTTTGATTAAGAGGTTTTTCATTATAAAGCCCAGCAGATTTAGTATTAAACCTACTTTTAAACAATTTCTCAGCTGTTTTACTCCTATTTTCATTTTGATTACATACAAAAAGTATATTCATGATAATAATATGAGGATTTTAGATAATATAAAGTTTACTGAAAAGTGGGTAAAATAAGATGAAAGAAAGTGTAATTTTAAAAACAGCATTTATCATCTCTGTATTAGGTATTATGTTATTATATGTATTCTCAGAAACATTAACATTAGAAGAAACTAAACTAAATGAAACAATTGAAAATGGAAAATTAATAAAAGTAAAAGGAATTGTTAAAAATATAAATGTAAAAAATAAATTAGATGAAAATAATAATAAAGAAAATAATACAAAAACATACACTATACTTACTATTGAACAAACAAATACAATTGCAGTGTATGCAGCTGATGAAATTAATGTAATTGAGGGTGCTAGGGTAGAAATATCTGGAAAAATTGAAGGAGATATGATGTTTGCAGATGAAATCAAAATTGATTAATTATATTACTATTCTTGACAACAATTAATCTTCTATATAAATTATATACACAATATTTAAATAATCTGTTGATTATATACTTAATTATGATTGAATTAGTTAAATGTAGAAATTGTGACAAAGATATGAATATGCAAGGTAAAATTGCTTTTGGTAGTACTTGGTATCATAAATTTGTGTGTCCTACATGTAATATTAATGAACATAGAATCGTAAAAAGTAATCCATTTGGTAATTAATTCTTAGTTTGGTTTTTGTTAATGTTTAATTGTTACATCTAAATATTTTAATTATTTAATGTATCTTTCCTAGCAAAAAACATCAACAACTATGGCACAGACGGACTTTATTCTAAAGTCCTACTCACCTTCGGTTCGCCTGGCCAATGTTATTGTTTTTTGCATTAAATATTATATTTTTATTACTTTAACAATAAATATGTAATTAGCGATAATTATATAAATAAATACATATAGAATAGGTATATTATGTTAAAAAAAAGAGGTGTAAGTAGAGGATCTTCTATAGGTAAATCTAAATCTAAGTCTTCAAACAAAATTTCTAAAAAATGGCATCATCATGTTAAACATCATATAACTCATCATGCTAATAAAGCACATGCCAAAGTATTACATCATTATCATAGAAGAAAACATATTGAATATGAGCAATTACCTCACTGGAAAAAAGGAATGCTTGAATTTAATCATAGATTTTTTGGTTGGCTTATTGAATTTATTGAAAAAGCAATCCCTTGGATGGTATTAATCTTATTACTTATCATAGTTGCTGAGTTAGGTCATGGTATAAATGGATTATTACATAATTGGTTTCATACAGAATGGCATTTCTTAGATGTGATGGCTGAGTTTGCTCACCATTATCATTACTATGTTCTATTAATTGATCAGACTATTATTTCTTTTTTTGTTTTAGATTTATATTTTAATTTTTTTAAAAAAGCAAATTTATGGAGATTTGTAAAAACATATTTTTTAGATATATTAGCAGTACTTCCACTTGGTTTTATTGCTGGAGCAGTTGCAAAGGAAGTTGGAACAGCTCAAACAGCCACACATATTGTAGTTGATACTGAAAGAATTGCAACAAGAGGTTTAGAAGTAGAGAAAATAGCAGCAAGATCTATTGAGGCAGAGAAAGTTGCTGCAGAGACATTCAAGTTTGAAAGAATTACTAAATATTTTAAAAGTCAAAGATTTATAAGATTATTCACTAGAATTCCAAGGCTTCTTCGATTGCATAGATTATTTCATTTTTTAGTTCCTAAGAAATCTAAAGCAAAAAATACATTAAAATCTAAAAAAAGAAAAAATTTAAAAAAGAAGAAATTAAAAAGTAAGTCTAAGAATAAGTCTAAAGTTAAAAAAAAGTTTGTAAAGAAGAAGAAAGTAATAAAGAAGAAAATAGTAAAAAAAACAAAGAAAGTCAAGAATAAGAATAAAAGAAAATCAAAAAAATAATTCAGTGAGATAAAATGGTAAGAAAAAAAAATAAAAATAAATTAGATGATTTAATTAATATTCTTATACCACCTTCATTAGTTGTACTTCTTGTTGTTACTATTATTGAACTATTTTATGGTGTTGGTAAAAGCATGTCAATTTTTATTGATGTTTTTGACATCTATGTTATTATTATTTTTGCAATTGATTTATATTTTAGATGGCAGGAAACACCTTATTTTATTCCATATATTAAAAAGCATTATTTAGATATTATTGCAACAATTCCATTTAACTTAATATTCTTGGGAATTGAAGGTCTTGTATTAATTAGATCTTTAAAAGGTATTAGAATAATTGCTAGGGTTGCAAAACTTGCTAGATTTGCAAGATATACAAAATTACTAAGATTGTTAAGGTTTGCTGCAAGAGCTCCAAGGTTTTTAAGATTTAGAAAACATGTTAAAAAAGCAAAAATAAGAAAAGTTCAGCCTCATGAAAAACAAATGAAAGGTGTTCTTAGTTTTAGAGTTATATTATTAATAACAATAAACTCAATTATGGGGACTGGTATTTGGTTCTTAACATCAGCTGGAGCAAAACATGCAGGACCAGCTTCTTTGGTATCATGGGGTGTTTTATCGCTAATTTCAGTTTATATTGCAATGTGCTTTGCTGAGCTAACATCAATGTTTCCTAAAGCTGGAGGAGTTTATGAATTTGCTAAACAAGCTTATGGTAGGTTCTGGTCATTTGTAATAGGCTGGACAACTTCAATTGCAGGAAGCGTTACAATTGCTATGCTTTTGTTAGGAGCTTTACAATATCTTATACCTTTCAAATATGCATTCACATATATTCCTATTGCTATTTTATTAATTGTTGTGTTTAGTGCTGTTGCATTTAAAGGAATGCAAACATCAACAGTTATGCTAGTTACCTTTGCTTTGATCACTCTTGTTGCTGTAATCTCAATAATTATTCCTGGTTTTGTTAATTTTGATCCTAGTAATTTCTCACCATTTTTTGTTCTTCCTACTATGAGTATTTTACTGGCAATATTTTTTATTGCTGAAACTTTTTTTGGATGGGAAAGTGCAATTTTTTTAGCAGCAGAAACTAAGAATCCAACGAAAATAATGCCTAAAGCATTAATTTATGGAACAATTGTTATTGCTGTTCTTGCTTTTTTGCTTGCTTTTACTGCAATGGGAACAATTCCGTGGGCAGAGTATGCAGAATCAGTTGCTCCATTAAGAGATTTAGGAGCTGCACACTTTGGATTTATTGGTGGGCTTATTTTTACTTTCTTAATTTTTATTTCTGTAATAGGGGCAACTGCTGGTTGGATTGTAACTTCTCCAAGATTGTTAATGTCAATTGCTGAAGATAAACTTTTCTTTACACAATTTGCTAAAATACATCCAAAACACAAAAGTCCTTATGTATCTATCTTTTTTCAAGCTTTAGTTGTTTCGATTTTAGTTATTGTTGGAGCAGGATCATATGAAACTTTATTGCATATTTTAATTCCTCTTATATTATTAGTATACTCTGCTGTTTTACTTAGTGTTATTATCTTAAGATTCAAAAAACCAGATCAACCAAGACCATATAAAGTTATATTTGGTAAAATTGGACCATTATTTACAATATTTTTCATGGTTTTCTTATTGGTAATGTTTATGAAAGAAACACATGGGGCAATGGAACTACTTAAAATCTCTATGTCTTTGATTATTTTTGGAATCCCAGCTTATTTTGCAATTGAATTATTTTATGATGCAAAGTATGTTCATCTAAGAAGAGAATTAATGGCAAAAATGCATCATCATTATCACAAGAAGAACCCAGCGAGTAATAGATTGTTTGATAAAATAATCTTACTTGTTGGTCCGTTTAATTCTAAGAAAAGATTAGTTGATTTTGATTGTAGGACAGGTGTTTTTATCAAAAGAATTGTTGAAAAAGGATTAGAATACAAGGAAATATCTGCAATTGACACATCAAAGAATGAATTAAACCATTTTAAGAAATATCTTAAATTAATGGATAGCAAACATAGAAAAAGAATCAAAGTTCATTTTAGAAAATCATGGAAGTTATCTTCCAAAGTGAAAAAAAGTGATGTGTTTGTTTCATTTAATACTTTAGGTTATATTGAAAATATCCCTCTTTTCCTAAAACATCTAAAACAAAGATTGAATAAAAATGCTAAATTTTGTTTTTATATCAAAAATAATATACTTAATGTTACACCAAATGCATTAATTACTGAAAATGAGAAAAAGGTTAAGAAATTATTTAAAGATGCTGGTCTAAAAGTAAATTATAAAAGAAAGAAAAAAATGTTTAAGGAAGAGATATTTATTTATGGGAGTAAAAAGTGAGATTGTATTTGATTTAACAATTAAATTCAAAAATCATATAAACAACCACTAGTTAACATGTGTAATATGGAACTAAAAAGAGAAATAAAACCAAGAGAAAACGAAATTAAGCCAATGGCTACAGAATTAAATATGGATATGCCATTTGTAGATGTACAAGGTAGTGTTGAGTTTCTAGATTCTATTATGCAAGCTAGGGATGAGCTATTTGATGTTCAGCTAAAAAATGGCCTTACTGCTCATAAGAAGTTAGCTGGGCTGTTAATGAAGTAGATTTTTCTGATTATTTTTATTGTTATCTTTTTCTATTATTCCATTTTCTTAAATCAAATGTTGTGCCCCAATCTGGATTTATCCATGTTATTGGTGGACCAGTTCTTCTTTTTCTAGCTGCTTTTTCAGGATCACCCATATAACCTTCTTTTCCAAAATTTATTGGTGAATCTTCTGTTATTAGTCCACAATTTTTACAATATATTTCAAATTTCCCTTCTTTTAGAATACCATTACATTCATTACACAAAACACTTTTTTTCATGTTTCCACCCATTATATATATGTCTTTATCTTATTTAAATCTTTTGTTTTTTTGGGAAGATTTATATACTAGTTTATCTTATCTATCTGATATATTTGTTAAAACAACTTAAATTTTGTTTTTAGGTGATTTTATGGACCAAGAAGATGAAAAAAAACTAAAACAAAAAATTACTGAGATTGAAACTAATTGTATTAATCAACAACTTGATTTAATTATGAGTTTTACTAAAACAACAAATAGAGATTTAGCATATAATTTATTGATGAAATATAGGGATATTTGGGAATTTACAAGTAATGTTTCAACATCTGGAGATAGTTTAGTTATTACTTTACCTAAAAAAGAAGCAAAACAAAAAGGTATTGAAAAAGGAACACCTATTTTTATAGCTTTAAAGAAGTTAAGATTTTTTTCTGCATCAACAGATAAAAAAGTTTTATGAATTAAGAAAAAATTATGAATTCTTAACTCTCAGCTCTTTTACCCCTTGAATATAGTTATCTTTATAAATGTATATTATTAAAGGCAAAGGTTTATATAGTAGGAGAGCTACCTAATCCCTACAATGGGACAACAAGAAGTATATAATTTCCTAAAGGCTAATAAAGGCAAATGGTTTACATCTAAGCAGATTTCTCAAAACATCAATGTAAGTATTGGATCTGTTACAATGAGCCTGAAAAAGCTAAGGAAGTCACAGCTTGTAAAGTATAGAAATACAGGCAAAAGAAACGAATTCCAATATATGTATAAAAGTTAAATTTTACAAATATGGGTGAATTTGGTGAGTTCTAATAATTTTGAAAAGTAATTAGTAATAACTGTTTATATGGGTTATATTTCTCAAATATCCCTAAATACAATAATATTTATAAAGAATTAATACATAATACAATTAAAATCAATATAGTATGAGTCTATACTTGGTTAATGTTTGTATAATTGAACAAGGTGAAATAAATGATTGAAATAACATTTCCTGATGGAAATAAGAAAAAATATGAAAAAGGTATTAGTGTTGCAGAAATTCTTAAAGAATTACCACAAAGATTACAACAAGATGCATTAGCAGCTAAAATTAATGATAAATTAGTTGATCTTAGTTTCAAGCCAACTATAAATTCTACATTTGAAATTGTTACATTTAGTAATTCAAAAGGTGAAGAAAATAAAGAAGGTGTTGATATATTTAGACATAGTACTGCTCATTTAATGGCAGAAGCAATTACAGAATTATATCCTTATGCTAAGTTAACAATAGGCCCTGTAGTTGAAGAAGGATTTTATTATGATATAGATCATGAACCATTTACTCCTGAAGATTTAGAAAAAATAGAAAAAAAGATGAAGGAGATTGTTGATAGAAAAACACCTATTGTTAGGGATGAGATTACAAAAAAAGAAGCATTAGAGTTATTCAAAGATAATCAATACAAATTAGAGATGATTAATGAGCTAGGAGATGCCGAAGAAACAATCTCAGTTTACAAACAAGGTAAATTTGTAGATTTATGTAGGGGTCCACATGTTTCACATACTGGAAAAATAAAATCTTTTAAATTAACAAAAATGGCAGGAGCATACTGGAGAGCAGATGCTAAAAATAAACAATTACAAAGAATTTATGGTATTAGTTTTCCAGATAAAAAAGATTTAAGAACATATTTACATAATTTAGAAGAAGCAAAGAAACGAGACCATAGAGAAATTGGAAAAAAACTAGATTTGTTTAGCTTTCATGATCATGGTAAGGGCTTGCCATTTTTCCATCCAAAAGGAATGGTTATATGGAATGAACTTCTTGATTTTTGGAGAGTAGAACATAAAAAAGCAGGTTATGTAGAAATTAAAACACCATTAATTCTTAATAAAACTCTTTGGGAAAAATCAGGGCATTGGGATCATTACAAAGATGACATGTATACTTTGAAAGTTGATGAAGATGATTATGCAATTAAACCAATGAATTGCCCTGGTGGAATGTTAGTGTATAAAGATAAATTGCATAGTTATAGGGAGCTTCCATTAAGAGCAGGTGAAGTTGGTCTTGTACATAGGCATGAACTAAGTGGAGTATTAACAGGATTGTTTAGAGTCAGAGCTTTTCATCAAGATGATGCTCATATATTTATGACAAAAGAACAAATTAAAGATGAAGTTTTAGGAGTACTAAAACTTGCAGAAAAATTCTATGAAAAATTTGGTCTTGATTTTAATCTTGAATTAAGTACTAGACCGGAAGGTTCAATTGGTACAGATGAACAATGGGAATTAACAACAAATGGTTTAAAACAAGCCTTAGAAGGTTATGGAAAAGAATTTAAAATTAATGAAGGGGATGGAGCTTTTTATGGTCCTAAAATTGATCTTCATATTAAAGATGCACTTGGAAGAACATGGCAATGTGGTACCATTCAATTAGACATGTCTTTGCCTGAAAGATTTGATTTAACTTATGAAGGTCAAGATGGACAAAAACATAGAGTTGTAATGATTCATAGGGTTATTTATGGTAGTATGGAAAGGTTCATGGGTGTCTTAGTTGAGCACTTTGCAGGTAAATTTCCTTTATGGTTAAGTCCTGTTCAAGCAAGAATAATGACTGTTTCAGAAAAATTCACTGAATATGCTGAAGTTGTAAAGAAAAAGTTTGAAGAAGCAGGCATTAGAGTAGAAATAGACAATAGAACAGAATCAGTTCCTAAAAAAGTAAGGGATGCTCAAATTCAATATATTCCTTTGATGTTAACAGTAGGAGAAAAAGAACAAGACAATAATACAATTGCTCTTAGAACACTAAAGGGAGAAGTTAAATTTGGTGTTAATGTTGATGAATTTATTAAGATTGTAAAAGAAAATATTAGTAAAAGAGAATTAGAGTTTAAACTTGAATAATTTTTCAAATAATTGATAAAAGAGGTAATTCAATGGATTATATTATATTTTTGGGTTTTGCTGCAGGTATATGTACAACTGGTGCTTTTGTTCCACAAGTAGTTAAAGTTCTAAAGACAAAATCAACAGAAGATCTTAGTTTGATTATGTATGTTGTTATGACTTTAGGGATTTTGTTGTGGTTGATATATGGTCTTTTAATTAAATCTTCTCCTGTTATAATTGCAAATGTTATTACTTTGGTTTTGTCAATGGTTGTGTTGGTTATGAAACTAAAATATAAGTGAACTAAATAGAATATAAATAAATAAAAATAAAATGATACCTAATCTTTTCTCAAAATATCCTCTGCCTGAAAAGCTGCCTAAAACAATCAATGAAGTAGTTAAACAATTAAAAAAATCAAAAAATAAAGAGCAATGCTTAAAAGAAGCATACCAAATTCTAATAAAAAAATATAGAGGATATAAAATATTAACATATTTGAAATTTCATCATGCTTTTATTACTAATTTAAACCAGTTATGGTTAAAATCTGGATTTTTGCATTGCACCCAAATGAATTATTTGTTAAGATTACTTCTTGTAAAAAGTAAGCATTTTAAAGAAAAAGATATTGTTCCTAAATATTCACTTACTTATTATACCTCTCCTCATCAATATTTGCAGGTTAGAATTGGAAAAATGAAGGAAATAGATTTAGAAAATGATAAATTTGTTAATGTTGATATTTGGGGGGCAGCTAATGGTATTAAGTTTGGTGATTATGCTAATGGTTTTTTTAAGAGCAAATGATGCTTTAGTTTGCTTAATTGTTTTATAATAACAAATTATTTATACATATATCTCAATTAGTTTTATAAAATGAAAAAAAAGAATTTATTAATACCTAAATCATTACAAACATGGTTTGCAATACATTTTGTTGTTGATATGATATTTGGAATTCCTTTGCTGTTTTTTCCTAGTTTGTTACTAGGGTTATTTGGGTTTTCTATTTCTACACCTGAACTAGTTATGGCAAGATTAGTTGGAGCTGCATTAATTGGAATTGGTGGTGCAAGTTTGTTTAATTATAATAAATCTAAAGAAAGCTATGACATAATGTTAACATTGAAAATATTATGGTCAAGTGCAGCTATTATTGGTTTATTGATTAGTACTTATTTAGGTGCACCTTGGCAAATATGGATTATAACAATAACATTTGCAGTATTCTCAGGTATTTGGTGGTATTATAAGTTAAGAATGAATAAATAAAATTAATTTTCTTTTTTTATTTAACTAATCTAATAAATAATTCATGTGTTCTTGTGTCATTTGTTAATTCAGGATGGAATGTAGCAACCATAATATTATCTTGTTTTACTAAGACTGGATCAGAAGTATTTGTTTTTAGATTGTTATGTTTGCCAAGGACTTCAACATTCTCTCCATAATTTATTATTTTTGGTGCTCTGATAAAAACTCCTTTAAAATTATCTTTGCCTTTCTCAAAATTAATTTCTATTTTGTCAATAAAAGAATATAATTGTGGACCATATGCGTTTCTTTCTATTTCAATATCAATTAATCCTAACTCTGCTAAAATAATACCTCCTGCACATGTTCCTAATATCGGTTTTCCAGAATTTTTGAATTCTTGTAGATCAAATTTATATTTTTCTAATAATTGAAGGATTGTGGTTGATTCTCCACCTGGGATGATAAGTGCATCTATTTCATTTAATTGTTCTGGAAGTTTTATTTGAATAGTTTCAATATTTAGTTTTTTCAATAACTCAATATGTTCGTTAAAACTTCCCTGTAATGCAAGAATTCCTATTTTCATTTTTCTTTTTTATTTTATTTTTTTAATTTTACTTAACAGAAGAAATAACAACTTGGCCAGGCGAGGCGTTAGCCGAGTAGGACTTTGGAACAAAGTCCGTCTGTGCCATGGTTGTTGTTATTTTTTCAACTATCAACATAACAACTAATTTCCTCTTTCTGCCATTTTAACATCTAATTGATCAATCTCAAGACCTTCCATTGCTTCTCCTAATCCTTCAGAAACTTCTGCAACTATTTTTGGATTGTTAAAATGAGTTGTTGCTTGGACAATTGCTTTTGCACGAGTTGCAGGATTACTACTTTTGAAAATTCCTGAACCAACAAAAACACCATCACAACCCAATTGCATCATTAAAGCAGCATCTGCTGGAGTTGCAATTCCACCTGCAGCAAAATTAACAACAGGTAATCTTTGTAACTCTTTAACTTGCTTGACTAATTCTATTGGAACTTTATACTCTTGTGCTTTTTGTTCTAATACAATATCATTCATATCTTTTAATGCTAAAATTTCTGCACTCATTTGCTTCATATGTCTAACAGCTTCAACAACATTTCCTGTTCCTGCTTCTCCCTTGGTTCTAATCATAGATGCTCCTTCATTTATTCTTCTTAGTGCTTCTCCTAAATTTCTTGCACCGCAAACAAATGGAACCTTATAATTATGTTTATTAACATGTGCATTTTCATCAGCTGGAGTTAGAACTTCACTTTCATCAACATAATCTATTTCTAATGCTTCTAGAATTTGCGCTTCAACAAAATGACCTATTCTTGTTTTAGCCATTACTGGAATTGTAACAGATGCTTGAATTTCTTTAATCATTTTTGGATCTGACATTCTAGCAACTCCACCATCTGCTCTGATGTCTGCTGGTACTCTTTCTAAAGCCATTACTGCAACTGCTCCTGCTGTTTCTGCTATCTTTGCTTGATCAGCTGTGACTACATCCATTATCACACCACCTTTCAACATTTTTGCTAAGCCAACTTTTGTTTCATAAGTATTAGTTTCCATGTTTACACCCTCTATTGTATTTTTACTATATTTTGTGCTATTTTATACTAATTGGGGTTTTTGGTGAGTATATAAAGATTATTGAACTAGAATAAAAATTTCGAATTAATTGTAACTACTACTTGTAGATAAATTTATAAAATAAACTGGAATACTTTGGATTATGGCAAGTATAGAAGATTATTTCGCAAGGAATCGAATTATTGCAAAAGGAATTTATAATGTTCCTCCTGAATTTATTAGGGTAACCAGAATCCCAGATGATGAAGAATATTATGAAGAATATTATAGAACTGGACTAGATGATTTTTTTGAATGTGTTAATTTTCATCCTAATAAAAGACTTTTTACCTTAATATTGTCACTTGTAGAAGATTTTCAAGATCTATTTGAACCTTGTTGCCAATCTGGTCTTTTTGGTTCTTATATTGCTGGTAATCATGATGGAACTTATAGAGGAATGGATATTAATCAATTTGCAATAGAAAAAGCAAAACAAAGAGCAATAGATAATGAACTTGATCCAAATATCTTTCAACAAGGTAATATTTTTGAATATGAAGAAGAACATGAAGCAATTGTTGGTAGATATGTTATTAATAGAAAAAGAGATGGAGTCTATCCAGAGATGGTTGAAAAAGTTTGTAATATAAGCAGAAATATTATTTTAGTACAAACAGTTTATGGAAATAATTCACAGGAACAAATTTTTGAATCATACAAAAGAGAATTTGCTAAACATAATTATTCTTTTGAAGTTCTTGCAAAATCAATTAAAACACTAACATCAGATTCATATTCTTTTGTCTTTAAAGCTTCTAAGTAATTATTTTATTTAATAAATAATTAGTATTAAAATACTCTTGTTTGATAACCAATGCTTTCAAATTGGCTTTTTATTATTGGATAATCATTTAATGAGGTAAGATGACTTTCAGCTTCTAATCCAACTATTACTAATTCATCACGTCGTGTATTGATAAGCTCACCATTGCGTACCATTTTATGAACTGCTCTTAATTTTGGTAAATCAGTATCTTTAATTCTAGCAAAAATTGAATAAACCTTAACATCATCTCCAACATGTAATTGTTTTGTAAAACTATATTTTGAATTTCTTAAAAATAAACCAAGTCCATGATTACCAAGTTCTTCTTTTGTAAGTTTCCACTTTTTTTGAAGTTCTATTCTAGGTTCATAATAAAAAACGCCAAAGAATTCATTGTCAACATGATGGTAAATAGAATTTTCGCCATCAGTCTTTCCAATTTTGAATGAAACACAAGTATCATATTCTTTTCCTCTAAATACTATGTCATCTACTTTTCTTAAATCTTCTACTTTGACAACAAATTCTAAATCTTTTCTCATATCTCAAATAAATTAAGCTTGTTTTTTAAACCTTTCTATTGGAATATTAACTTCTTATCTTTTTCTGTCAGAATTCTATGTTTTCCTTCTCTTAAATCACCTAAATTTAATTTTCCTACTCTAATTCTTTTAAGAAATCTTGCGTTTAAATCTAATTTTTTAAGAATTCTTCTTACAATTCTGTTTTTGCCTTCATGAATTGTTATTTCAATATGTTTTGGATCAATTTTTCTAACTTTTGCAGGGCTTGTTATGCCATCGTATAATTCAACACCATCTTCAATTTCTTCTATCTGCTCATCATTAATTGGGTTAAACAATCCTGCTAAATAAGTTTTTTTAATTTCATACCTTGGGTGCATTATATTATTTGCAAAATCACCATCGTTTGTTAATAATAATAAACCTGAAGTGTTATAATCAAGTCTACCAATTGGAAAAACTCTTTCTTTAATCTTAACAAAATCTACAACTGTTTTATATTTATCATCTTTTAATGCAGTTACACAACCAACTGGCTTGTTAAACATTAAATAAACTTTTTTTTCTTTATTTACTAACTTTCCATCAACATGAATTCTATCTTTTTCACTTGCTTTATCTCCTATGCTAATTACTTTACCATTAACCTTAACTCTACCTTCTTCAATCAATACTTCGGCATTTCGTCTAGAACAATGACCATAATTACTTAAAAGTTTTTGAACACGATGTGTTTCTACCATAATTCTAAGTTTGTTAGAAGAAGTATATAAAACTTTTCAGAACATTTGATTAAGCAACCATTCTTCTTCTTCCTTCTAATGCTACTTCATAACCTGCTTCAACGTCTATTTGTGCTTTTCTCATTTTTGAAACAAGCCATTGAACTTGTTCTTCAAGTTCTGATGATGAGGAGAATGGAACAATTACTTTACCTTCTTCATGTAATTTTTTAAGCTCAGTTCCTTCTGCTTTAACATATCTAGAAATAATTACTTTATCTGCTCTCTCTTTGAACATTAATGATCTCATATTTTGTTTCATAAATTTTATTGTTTCTTCTAATGCATCCCAGCTTGATTGGAATTTTCCATTATCATCATAAAATCCTTGCCCAGTAGCTCCAACCATCACAATGCTTTTTATTTTTTTGAATCCTGCAGATTGTAATTTTTTAATTGCTTTGCCCTTTTGTTCTGCACTAAATGGTTTTCCTAAAAATGCAGAAGTAGCATTATGTGCTGTTTCTATACCAATCAATACTCTGTTTAATCCATTATTATATAGTGCTTTTAAATAATTTTCTGGTGTTGAATTTATTGTCGGGGTTCCAACAAATCCATACATCTTTTGTATTTCTGGAAATAATTCATAAAATGCTTTTACTATTGTGATTGGGTCTGGAATATTTGCATCTTTTTGATTTGCAAAATAATTTAATAATATGTCAGATGAATTTATGAACCCTTCATACATTCTATTCATATGGTTGCCATGATATTTTTCAACAACTCTTCTTGCTCGTTCTAATTTTTCATAAAGCTGTTCAATATTTGAAGCAACGTATTTTCTACCTTTTTCTGGGCAACCTATACAACCACCAAAACATCCTATTGCAGCTGTTAACACAACCATTGTGTCATTATATTCTGGAATTATTTGATCATCATCAAAAAATTTTCCAAATTCCCCGAATCTCGCAATAACTTGATCAGCTCTCCACTTAAATAAATCTCTTTTGTCTTCTTCATAAAAAGTTAATTGAAAAATGGCATCATAAATCTGGTCAAGTTCTGTTTTTAATTTTTCATCTCCTAATGAAAGCTCCCCTTGGTTAGATCTAAAATGTCCATAACTATTACTTCTTTCAATTATTGTATTTAAATTACCTTCAGTATTATATTGTTCAAATGACTGGACAAGACCTGTTTGTCCCATAATTACTTTATCTCCTCCTTTTGTCATATACCAAAAAGTAGGATCTTCATCTCTTTCTGTTCCATAAACTAAGCAAAGCTCTGCAAGCTCTCCATTTTGTGTTCCTGCAGCAACAACTCTATGTGGTGGAGTATAACCTCTTAATCCAGTTATTAATTTGCTAAATTCATCTGGTTGTGTTAATTGAAGATTTCTATACAAACCCATAGATTGAACATTTGATTCACTCATTCACCAAACTTTCTTACTTCTACCATATAAACCTTCCTGAAAGAATTATTCTGATTGGAATAAGGGGTATTCTTATAATTTAATTAGAAAATAGAGTAAGCTTTATAAAGAGGTGTGGGTTCCAATATGTTAACCTATGATTAGTGAGGGCATAGTTGCCTGAAGGAGGTTAAAAGAAATTCTTTTAATCTTATATTGTTAAAATCATATTGTTAAAATTTAATGAGGAGGTAATACATATGGCAGAAGAAATGAGTAAAGAAATGGCTGATAAAGTTCTAGAAGCTATTGAAATTGCTAGAACAACAGGAAAAATTAAGAAAGGAGCAAATGAAGCTACAAAAGCAATAGAAAGAGGACAAGCAAAGTTAGTTGCTTATGCATCAGATGTTCAACCACCAGAAGTTGTAATGCATTTACCATTATTATCAAAAGAAAAGGGTATAAAATGTTACAAAATTGGTACAAAAGAAGAATTAGGAGCAGCAGCAGGATTACAAGTTGGAACAACAGCAGTTGCAATTACACTTGAAGGGGATGCAAAAAATCTTCTTAAGGAATTAGCATAATTATAGCGTGATAAAATGGCAGGAAAAAAATTAGGAAAGAAAGGAAAAGAAGAAGAAGTAAAGAAAGGTGGAATTACTTTCTCACAAGCTTACCCTGCTAGTGTTGAAGAAGTCATTGGAAGGACTGGTACTAGAGGAGAAGCAACCCAAGTAAGATGTAAAATCTTAGACGGGAGAGATGCTAATAAAATCATACGAAGAAATGTTAAAGGACCTGTTCAAGTTGGTGATGTTTTAATGCTAAGAGAAACAGAAATCGAAGCAAAAAGATTAACTAAAGCAGGACGAGGGTCACAATAATAAGGTTTTGAAGGTTTGGAGTTAGGAAGGTTTGGAAGGTTATTTACCTTCCTAACCATCTGAACATTCCAGACCTTCCTAACCTTTTCATTCAAGGAGGTATTCACAATGAAATGCACTTTTTGCGGGGAAACAATCCCTAAAGGTACAGGCAAAATGTTTGTTAAATTAGATGGTAAGATACTTTATTTTTGTTCAAAAAAATGTGAGAAGAACATGTTAAAATTAAGAAGAAAACCTCACTCAATAGCTTGGACAAAAACATCACACGAAAATAAAAAATTAGCTACAAAATCAAAAAAATAAAAGGTGGATAAAATGACTCAAAAAACATTGATATTATTGAAACCAGATGCAGTTGAAAGAGGTCTATGTGGGGAAATTTTACATAGATTTGAAAGAGCAGGTCTAAAAATCATGGGTATGAAAATGGTTTGGATAGACAAAGTTTTTGCTGCAAAACATTATGATGCACACGTGAAAAAAGATTTTTACAAAAGTTTAGAAGAATATATCACTTCTGGACCAGTATTAGCAATTGTTCTTGAAGGTGTAAGTGCAGTTACAATTGTAAGAAAAATGGGCGGAGATACTGAACCGAAAAAATCACTACCTGGAACAATCAGGGGAGATTTTGCAGTGCATTCATATGATTATGCAGACAACAAAGGCATCTCAATCAAAAATTTGATTCATGCTTCAGGAACTGCTAAAGAAGCAGAAGCAGAAATAAAAATGTGGTTTAGCGACGAAGAATTACATAGTTATGAAGCAGTTCATGAGAAACATACAAGATAATAAAAGTTTGGATGGTTTGGAGTTTGGATGGTTTGGAAGGTTTTTACCTTCTTAACCCTTCATACATTCCAAACCTTCCCTACTTTTTCCAATGGAGGTAATAATTATGGCTGAAAAAATGGTTGAAAAAGTAACCAGATTAATGAAAGATCAAACTAAAATTAGGAATATTGCTATTGCAGCACATATTGATCACGGGAAAACAACTTTCTCAGACAATTTGTTGTCTGGATGTGGTATGATGAGTGAAGAGTTAGCAGGGAAAGCTTGTCAGTTAGATTTCCATGGTGACGAACAAGAAAGAGGAATTACAATTGATACTGCAGCAGTTAACATGGTGCATGATTTTGAAGGTCAAGAATTTTTAATTAACTTACTTGATACTCCTGGACACGTTGACTTTGGTGGAGACGTTACAAGAGCAATGAGAGCTGTCGATGGAGCAATTGTTTTATGTTGTGCTGTTGAAGGTATCATGCCGCAAACAGAAACAGTATTGAGACAAGCTTTAAGAGAAAGAGTTAAACCAATTCTTTTCATTAACAAAGTTGATAGATTAATCAAAGAATTACAATTAACTCCTGAAGCAATGCAAGAAAGATTTGTTAAAACAATTACTAGTGTTAACAAATTAATTAAAGAAATTGCTGAAGAAGAATATGGAGAAAAATGGCAAACAAATGTTCAAGATGGTAGTGTTTGTTTTGGTAGTGCTTTCCATAATTGGGCTTTATCATTAAATTACATGAAAAAGAATGGAATTACTTTTAAAGAAATTATAGATGCTTACTCTGGAGGAGATGAGGAACAAATTAAGGGTTTAAGAAAAAAAGCACCTATTCACGAAGTTATTCTTGACTCTGTAATTCAACATTTACCTAATCCAGCGGATGCTCAAAAATATAGAATTCCAAAAATTTGGAGAGGAGATGTTGAGAGTGAAGATGGTAAAGCATTAACAACTTGTGATCCTAATGGACCATTATATTTTATAATTACAAAGATTGTTGTAGATCCTCAAGCTGGTGAAATCAGTTCTGGAAGACTTTTCTCAGGAACATTGGATAAAGGACAAGCTGTACATTTGAACAGAGCAAAACAAGATTTAAGAGTTCAGCAAGTATTTATTTACAATGGCGCAAAGAGAGAAATTGTAGATCATATTCCAGCAGGAAATATTGTTGGTGTTGCAGGATTAAAAGCAATGCCTGGTGAAACAATTACTTTAGAAGCAGTGGAAACACCTTTCGAAGAAATTACTCACATCTTTGATCCAGTTGTTACAAAAGCAATTGAAGCAAAAAGTCCATCAGATCTTCCAAAGTTAATTGATGTTTTAAGAGTTGTTCAAAAAGAAGACCCTTGCATTAAAATTGAAATTAATGAAGAAACAGGAGAACATTTGATGAGTGGGATGGGGGAATTACATTTAGAAGTTATTGAAAATAGGATTAAGACTGAAAAATGTATTGAAGTTAAAACTTCTCCACCAATTGTTGTTTATAGAGAAGCAATTGTAAAACCAAGTGAAGAAGCAATGGGTAAATCTCCAAATAAACACAACCATTTATTTTTCAAGGTATTGCCAGTTCCTGATGTTATTACAAAAGCAATCAAGAAAGGCGATCTTCCTAGTGGAAGAATCAAGAAAAAAGATCTTGTATTAAGGGATCAGTTAATTGAATTAGGAATTGATTCAAAATTAGCTCCTAAAATTAAAGATATTTTTGAAGGTAACTTGTTTTTTGAAGCAACAAGGGGACAAGTTCACATGGGAGAAATAATTGAAATGGTTATGGACATGTTTGAAGATGTTATGAATGCAGGTCCTTTAGCTAGAGAACCATGTACAAAAGTAATGGTTATTATGACTGATTGTAAATTACACGAAGACGCAATTCACAGAGGTCCAGCCCAAGTTTATCCTGCTGTAAGAGAAGGTATCAGAGCAGCAATGAGCATGGCTGCACCAATGTTATTTGAGCCAATTCAAACATTATTGTTTGATTCTCCAGATGAATACATGGGAGAAATCTCAAAATTAGTTGGTAATAAGCGTGGTCAACTATTAGACATGAAACAAGAAGGTAGTACTGTTGAGATTAAAGCAAAGATGCCAGTTGGTGAAATGTTTGGGTTAAGCAATGATCTTAGAAGTGCAACTGGTGGTCGTGGAAGTAGTTCAGTTATTGACCAGAGCTTTGAAAGATTACCTGATGAATTGCAAAACAAGATAATTGGTCAGATTAGAAGCAGAAAAGGATTGGCTGATAACCAGTAAATTAAATCTTTAATTAGATTTTTTTATTTTTCTTATTTCTTCATATTTTTGTTGATATTGTTCTATAAATAGTAATCTTTATAAATAATTAACTACTCTCTGGTAGTTATGGTGAGTTATTGGGTGAATTTATGGATGTAAGTGAGTTAGAAAAAAAATTATTGTATCATGGTGTTCCCGAGGGTGTTAGTAGAAGGATTTGTGCAGATGTAGCTGGGCCTATAACTTCTAATAATGTTGTATTAAATCCTGATGAACTTTATCCTATTTATGTTACTAATGATGATGGTGATTTTATTTGGTTGAACAAAGCAATGGCTGATCTTTTTGATTGCACAAAAGAAGAACTTATGGCAATAAATGTTTCTTCTTTATATGTTAATCCAGAAAAAAGAATTGAATTATTAGAACAAATTAGGAAAACTGGAAGAGTAAATGAATATGAAGTTGAATTAAAGACAAGAACAGGAAATAGGCAATGTAAAATTAATACTTCTATTATAGCATCTGAAAAAGGGCCATTATACCAAGGAACTATTAGAGATATTACTTACAAAAGAATGGCAAATGAACAGAAAAGAATTAATGATGTGTTACTTGCTGCTCAAACCGTTAATCAAAGGGATATGCATGATGTTAATAATGCTCTTGGTGGTGTCAAGGGTAATGCACAACTTCTTAAGCAAGAATTAACTCGTCTTGGGCTTTATACTGGGAGGGTCGCTTCTTTTAATGATGCAATCTTGGAAGGGACAGAACGTGCTGTTATTGGTGTTGAATCTATTAGGGGTATACTTTCAAGTAATGAGGTTTCTAAGGATTTAGATATCAATAAAATTGTTGAGACGCTTATTTCTATGGTTACTCCAAATCCTAGGCTTAATGGGTATTCTATTAAAACTAATTTAAAAGCTAATTTACCTATACATGCTATTAAATCAGATTTATATAGGGTAATTGAAAATTTGATAATTAATGCAGCAGAATCAAAATCAAAAGGTGGGGAAATTATTGTTTCTAGTGCAAATTCTAGATTAACTCATGATTATTATCATGGGATTAAAATACCTAGTGGTTCTTATGTTAAACTTTCTGTTCAAGATTTTGGTTGTGGTATGGATGAAGATGTATTGAAAAAGGCTCTTCATGAAAGAGTTAGTACAAAGAGAAGTAATGGTGGTTTTGGTCTGTATAATGTAAATGCTATTGTTAATTCTTATGGTGGGTATATTACAGTTACAACTGCTTTGGGTGAAGGAACTACTTTTGATATCTATTTACCAGCAATAGTTGATAGAGGTATAGAAGATATTGAGGTAACTCCTACATTTAATGAGTTAGGTTATAATATTGTTGGCTATAACCCTGAAGATAAGCGTATTTTAATTGTAGAAGATGAGGAATCTATAAGGGACTTACTTGGGTCTTATCTAACTAGTGTTGGTTATAATGTTGAAGTTGCATCTTCTGCATATGAGGGGGCAGAAATGTTCTTGGAAGGTTTAATTTCTGTAGGGTCTTATGATCTTGTATTAACAGATGTAAATATGCCTGGTCTAACAATAAATGGTCAAGAGAATAATGGGGCCGAGGGATTGGATCTTGCAAGGTTTGTTATTGACAAATCTAATGTTTCTGTGGTTTTAATGTCTGGTTATCGTACTCAGGAAATGCAAAATAAAGTGTGTGGTGGAATTAAAGATATTATTTTTAAACCTTTTAATATTGCTGATTTAGAGTTGGCAATTGTAAGGGTATTGGGGGATTCTAGTTTATGATTGGCTTGTATAGGCTAGACTTTGTGTCTTTGCTCTCGTAAATTATAGTAAAGTTTATAAATCCCTGCTTTTTATACTCAAAAATGCTCAATTAAATCATATGGGCTTAAAAATAAAAAAAGAGAGCAAATAAAGCTTTATTTTAGCTAAATGAATATGGAGGGATTAATATGGCATCAGATAAGGTACATATAAACTTGGTTTTCATCGGTCACGTAGATCATGGTAAATCAACATCAGTAGGACGTTTATTGTTCGATTCAGGTAATATTGACGAACAAACAATGAGAAAACTTAAAGAAAAGGCTCAAGAACTGGGTAAAGGTGGCTTTGAATTTGCATTTGTAATGGATAATTTAAAGGAAGAAAGAGAAAGAGGAGTTACAATTGACTTAGCTCACAAAAAATTCGAATCTTCAAAATACTTCTTTACAATAATCGACGCCCCAGGGCACAGAGACTTTGTTAAGAACATGATTACAGGAGCTTCACAAGCAGACGCAGGTGTTTTATCTGTTGCAGCTAATGATGGAGTTATGGCTCAAACAAAAGAGCACGTATTCTTGTCAAAAACATTAGGAGTTAACCAATTAATAGTATCTGTTAACAAAATGGACATGAAAGATTATGCAGAAGATGTATTTAATCAAGTTAAAGAACAAGTATCTGCTTTGTTAAAAACTGTTGGATATAAACTTGAAGAAGTTCAATTTATTCCGATTTCAGCTTTACAAGGAGAGAATGTTGCTAAAAAATCTGATAAAATGCCTTGGTACAAAGGTCCAACTTTATTAGAAGCATTAGATAATTTAAAAGAACCTGATAAACCAACAGAATTACCATTAAGATTACCTCTTCAAGATGTTTATAACATCACAGGTATTGGTGTAGTTCCAGTTGGAAGAGTTGAAACAGGTGTCATGAAAATTGGCGATAAAGTTATTGCAGTTCCAGGAAGAGAAGGTAAAGGTGTTCCAGGTGAAGTAAAGAGTATTGAAATGCATCACGAACAATACCAAAAAGCCGGACCAGGAGATAACATTGGATTTAACGTTAGAGGTTTTGGTAAAAAAGATATTGCAAGAGGCGATGTTTTAGGCCATGCTGATAATCCACCAAGTGTTGCAACTGAATTTACAGCACAAATGGTTGTATTAAATCATCCAACTGTTATTACAATTGGTTATACACCAGTATTCCACATACATACAGCACAGGTTGCTTGTCAAGTTGTAGCAATTGAGAAAAAGCTAAACCCAGCAACTGGTGAAGTATTAGCTGAGAACCCAGACTTTATTAAGAATGGTGACGCAGCTATTGTAAGAATCAAACCTGTTGCACCTTTAGTAATTGAGACACAAAAAGAAATTCCTCAATTATCTAGGTTCGCTATCAGAGATAGTGGAACAACAGTAGCAGCTGGTATGTGTATGAGCTTAACAAAGAAGGAATAATTCCTTTAATTTTTTTATTTTTAAAATTATAATTATTCATGATTACCAAATGGTTTTCATGTTGTAGGGAAAAAACATGCAAAAAGCAAGAATAAAATTAGCAAGCACAGACATTGATAAGATTAATGAGGTATGTCAACATATCACTGAAATCTCAGAAAAGACTGGAGTAGACATGAGAGGTCCAATTCCATTACCAACTAAAAAGTTAAAGTTGACAACAAGAAAAAGTCCTTGTGGAGATGGAGCAGCAAGTTGGGAAAGATATGAAATGAGGATACATAAAAGACTTATTGATCTTGGTATTGACGAAAGAGCATTAAGACTTGTTATGAGAGTACCTATTCCTGAAGGTTTACATATTGAGATAGAGATGGTTGATTAATTCTATTGAGTATTTTTTTAATATTTAATTTTATTTCCTTTTTTGATTAATCTAATTTTTGAGAATTAATTTTCAAATATTATTAGAACTCTATCCACCAAACTCTACTTTTATTCCAAAGTTAGTGTTTGATTTCTGGATTTTATATTTTTTACGTGTTCTTTTTGAACGCTTTCTTCTTTTAGGTCCTTTAGTTGTTTTTTTCTTAGTTTTAACTGGTTTTTTTTCTGTTTTTTTAACAGTTTTCTTAGCTTTAGTTGTTTTTCCTGTTTTTGTAGGTTTTTTTTTAATTACTTTTTTTACAGGCTTTTTTACTTTAGTTTTTTCCTTTTTAGTTTTGGTTGTTTTCTTATCTTTTGTTGTCTTTTTTTTAGTTTCTTTTTTCCCTACTGTTTTTTTTGTTTTTGTAGTTTTATTTTTGCTTTCTTTTTTTTTGGTTTTAGTTGTTTTTTTAGTTTTAACTGCTTTCTTTTTAGTTTTAGCAGGTTTTTTAATTGGTTTTTTCTTAACTATTTTTTTACTTCCCTTTTTTTTCTTTGCTTTTTTTACCTTAGTTCGCATACTTGCTTTTGCAGTTGCTCTTGCCTTTGCAGTTGCTTTAGGTACAATTCTTTCTTCAATATATTCTTCAGTATCATCAACTGCTTCTTCTAATTCTGCCCTGTCTTCAATTTTATATTTTCTTTCATCATAAATTACACTATTAACTAGTCTTTGATAATCTTCAGCACCACTTGATGTTTTTGCATACTTAAAAATAGATTGACCACATTTAGGTGCTTCCTTAATTTTTGAAGTATTTCTAATTGGATCTGCAACTTTTTCATAATAATCATTCATTACATGCATTAATATATCATTTGACTCTTGACAACGGGAATCAAACATACTAGGAACTATTTTTGTAACACTAATATCATGGTCGTATTTTTCTCCTAAATGTTCAATAAATCCAATCATTGTTTTTGTGCTACTATATCCTAAATAATCACAAGTGGTTGGAATAATTGCTTCAGTTGAAGCTAATATTCCATTCTGAGCTAATATACCAATAGAAGGTGGACAGTCAATTAAAATATAATCATACTTTTTAATTATATCATTAAATTCATTTAATTTTCTTTTTAACAAACCTTCTTTATTATCCATTTGATGAATTTGAACTTCGGCACTAGTTAATGATTCCTTACTAGTAATCATATCAAAGTTTGTTCCTAAGGATTTAATACATTCACTAATATGTGCATTTTCAATTAAGAAATCATACATATCTTTATGTGATTGATCATTAAAACAAGTAGAAATATGGCCTTGTGGATCAAGATCAATTAATAAAACTCTTCTGTTTTTTCTAGAAAGACCAGCTCCAAGATTAACTGTAGTTGTTGTTTTACCAACACCACCTTTTTGATTAATGATACAGATTTTCCTCATTATTACTACCACCTTTTTTGTTTCTGCTTTTATTCTATGGACGTGGTGAACCTTGGGATGTATATAAATGTTTCTATAGTCTAGTATAAGTATGGTCTAGGTATTTCTTTTTTTAGTAATGGTTAGTAATGAATTTTGTTAAATCATAAAAATTGATTTTGACCAATTTTTAGGATCCAACTAAAGCACAATAAAGTTGTTGTGCTACATTTTTATGCTATAGTAAGAGTTATTGTGCTTTAGTCCGGATAAAACATATAAATGAAAACAGATTTTTAATGAGAATATTAAATAGATAAAAATAATATTAAAAAATTCAAAAGGTGATATTATGGTAAAAATCGGAATTATTGGTGGTACAGGATTAGAAAATCCTGAAATATTAACAGATGCTCAAGAAAAAGAAGTTGAGACAGAATTTGGAAAACCTTCTAGTGCTTTAATTTGTGGTAAGATTAATGAAGTAGAAGTAGTAATTATTTCAAGACATGGAAAAGGACATACTATTATGCCTACAAAAATTAATAATAGGGCAAATATTTGGGCTCTAAAACAAGAAGGTTGTACTCATATTTTAGCAGCAACTGCTTGCGGTAGTTTAAGAGAAGAAATTAAGCCAGGTGATTTAGTTTTTATTGATCAGTTTATTGATAGAACAACTAAAAGACACCAATCATTTTATGGTGATAATAATTTTAAACCAAATTCTGTTTGTCATATTCCAATGTCTGATCCATTTTGTGAAAAAATTAGAAGTGTGTTTAGTGAAACAGCACAAGAATTAGGTTTAGCATTTCATAAAAAAGGAACAATGGTTACAATTGAAGGTCCAAGATTTTCAACTAGAGCAGAAAGTCATATGTTTAGATCATGGAATGCAGATGTGATTAATATGAGTACTGTTCCTGAAGTTATATTAGCAAGAGAAGCTGGAATTTGTTATGCAAGTGTTGCAATGAGTACAGACTATGATTGCTGGAAAGAAGATGAAGTTGTAGATATTGGAAAGGTAATTGAAACAATGAAAGGAAATGCTGCAAATGTTACTAAATTATTTTTATCAGTTATTCCTAAGATTAAAGATGAACCATGTAGTTGTAGAGAAATGATTAAAACTGCAGTTATGGGGGAGAAATAATAAAGGGCTAGTAAAGCTTGTTGCTTGTAGGGCTTGTAAGGTGAAAAGTCATTGCTTGCCTTACAAGCCTTACTAGCCGTACAAGCCTGACAAGCTTTTTAGTGGAGGTAAAAAACATGCCAATAAAATCAAAAATAAGAACAGTTCCTAACTTTCCTAAAGAAGGAATTATGTTTAGAGATATTACAACACTACTAAAAGATCCAATTGGAATGCAATTAGTTATGGATGATTTAGTAAAACGTTATAGGGGAAAGAAAATTGATAAAATTGTTGGTTTAGATGCAAGAGGATTTATACTTGGTGGTGCATTAAGTTATGTTTTAGGTGTTGGGTTAGTATTAGCAAGAAAAGCTGGAAAGTTACCAGCAGAATGTGAAGCCTTAGAATATGAATTAGAATATGGTACAGATAAAATTGAAATTCATAAAGATGCAATAAATCCTGGAGATAATGTTCTTGTTGTAGATGATTTATTAGCAACAGGTGGAACAGCAATGGCTGCTATTAAATTAATTGAGAAAATGGGTGGCAAAGTTATGGAAGCTGCATTTGTAATTGACCTTCCTGATGTTGGTGGAAGAAAGAAATTGCAAGAAGCTGGTTATAATCTTTATTGGCAAACTGAGTTTGAAGGAGACTAATTTCTTTTTTACTAGGTCAGGAGTACTTTCAAACTTGTTTGGAAGCTCAATAATTTCGATGAGTTTACGAGTCGGAATTATTTTTGCATGTTTCTCTGGAATTTGTTTATTTAAAATATATTTATGAGAAAACAACAAATGGCACAGACGGACTTTAGTTCCTAAAGTCCTATTCGGCTTCGCCTCACCTGGCCAGTTGTTTTCTATATTAAAAAGAATACTACAATATGTATTATTTAAAATTAATTTCTACTTAGTTATTATCTCTTTCTTTTTATCAGGTAGTTTATGTAATCTATAAGGACCAATACTTGGTGAAATAAATCCTGTACCTCTTAATACATCTTTTACAAAATCAGCATACTGGTGGATAAGAGCACCTTCTGGAGATGCTAAATAATTCTGCATTGCTGTTTCTGAATTTTTTTTTAATTCATCAATACTTAAAGTTGCTAAATCAAGATTCATTGCTGTATCAAAATCTTGTCTTAATTTTCTTACATCTGTATATGTTATATGAGTTGATTCAATATTTTCTATACTATAAACAGCTCTTGCATTATGTGCATATAATTTATCTTCAACTTGATCTAAATTTTTTCTTAACCAAAAATAACCTGCTTTGGCATGAAAATCAATTTCTAATCTTTCTTCTGATGATAGTATTATTGTTAATGTACCTATATCTTTTATTGGTATTCTTATTCCAGCTTGGACATCATCTATAGTTAAACTTTCATTTTCTTCTTTTAAATGGTATCCTTGTTTTTTATCAGCAGTAGATTCATGCTTATAAACAAATCTATCTCCATTATATTGCATTAATGCTTCTAGAACTTGAGTTTTGTGATCTTTTGTTTCTTGTACAGGTTTTGGTGTTCCCATGACTTTTGATTATTTTTATCTTTTATAAATCTTATTATTATCTATTTTATATTTTTGGAATCTTTTATCTTGCAAATATATCAAAAACCTTTATAAATTCAGCAGATTCCTAAGGTATTATGCAAGTTACAACTGCTCAAAGGCATAAATTAAAGAAATTTATCAAAGACCTACAGAATTTTAGGGGAAGACATACTGAATTAGTTAGTGTATACGTTCCTGCAGGTTATGATTTAGTTAAAATTATGCAGCATTTGGCAGAAGAACAAGGAACTGCTACAAATATTAAATCTACTGCTACAAGAAAGAATGTGATTGATGCTTTAGAAAAGATGATTCAACATTTGAAAATTATTTTAAAGAATCCACCAAATGGTCTTGCTGTGTTTTCAGGAAATGTTGCAGAAAGAGAAGGACAAAGTGATGTTCAAGTTTGGAGTATTGAACCACCATTGCCAATGAACCAAAGATTGTATCGATGTGATAAAGCATTTGTTCTTGATCCACTAAGAGATATGTGTCAAGAAAAGAGTGGTTATGGTTTAGTTGTTATGGATAGAAGAGATGCAACTATTGCTTTTTTGCGAGGAAAAACAATTGTTCCATTAGTTAAAACACATTCAGAGGTTCCTGGAAAATTCCGTGCAGGTGGTCAATCGGCACAAAGGTTTGAAAGACTAAGAGATGGAGCTGCAAAACAACATTATAAAAAAGTTGCAGAATATGTTAAAGAACAATTTCTAAATAATCCAGATATTAAAGGAATTATTGTAGGTGGCCCTGGACCAACTAAATATGATTTTGTTGAAGGAAATTATATTACTGATCAAGTTAAGAAAAAGATTATTGCAATCAAAGACTTAAGTTATACTGATGATTTCGGGGTGCAAGAATTAGTAGATAAGAGTGAAGATGTTCTAGCTCAAGAAGATATTACAGGAGAAAAAGATATTATGATGAAATTCTTTGATACCTTGGCAAAGGATTCAGGGAAAGTAAGTTATGGTAAAGAAGAAGTTTTAAAACATGTTAGGAATGGTGTTGTTGATGTTTTATTATTGTCAGAATCAATTGGTGATGATGCTATTGAAGAGTTTGAAGAAGAAGCAGAACAGTTTAAGTCTAATGTTAAGATTATTTCTACTGAAACAAGGGAAGGTGTGCAATTGGAAAAGATGGGTGGTATTGCAGCCATATTAAGATATAGTGTTGGATAATTTTATATATAACTTAATCTTATTTGTTTGATATGATTTATTTTATATTATTTATGTTTGCTATATCTCTTTTGTTTATAATTTTATTAGGTTGTTTATTTATTAAGAAATTAAGATTAAAAAATTTAAATGTATCAAAAAGGTGGGCAATTACTGGTGGCCTTTTTTTCCTTGCAATAAATCTTTTATTTGTACTTGTCTCATTATTTGTACTTATTTATAAATTTGAATCAAATTTTGCATTTGCTTCTTCTGTTTTCATTGTTACAATCTATCCTTTTTTTCTAATTATATCATTATTGATTGTTATGTTTATTGGCTACATTATTGGGTTGTGTTATGAGGCACTCATAAAATAGTTTTTTAAATCTGTTTATTATTGTATTCTATAAAATAAAACTTAATAAACCCCTAAACTAATCAACTTCTTATGAAATTCGTACATAAGGCATTTAATGAACTATGGCCAGAGGAGGAATTAAGGCAAGAGGTTAGTGTTAAGTACTCTGGTAAGTTTTCTGATTATAATGCTAATGTTTCTTATACTCCATGGAAAATGCAGTTTAGAGTTAGTAAGACATGGAGAGGAGTTGATGAAGATATTAGAATTGGCTTGATACAAAGTTTGCTAGTAAAAGTGTTTAAATCAAAGAGATACAAAAAATTTAATAAAAAAAATAAAATGGAGTTATATGAAATGTTCCTGAAGAATGTAGGTAATGTTGCACCAAGAAAAGAAAGTGATCCTCAATTAATTGAATCTTTTGAAAGAGTTAATGATGAATTTTTTAATGGATTAATGAATATGCCAAATGTATTGTGGGGTAAACACACTTTAACTAAACTAGGAAGTTATGAATATGGTAATGATACTGTGTTAATGAGTTTAGCATTAAAAGATGCCCCTACAAAAATGTTAGATTATGTAATGTATCATGAACTTTTGCATAAGAAACACAAATTTCATCACAAAAATGGTAAAAGTTTTCATCATACAACTGCTTTTAGAAAAGATGAAAAGATGTTTAAGAATGCAGAACAGCTAGAAACAGATTTAAAATATTTGCTTAGGAAAAAGAAGGTCAGAAAGGCTTTTTTTAGCTTTTGGAGAGGCTAAAATTCTTTAATTTCTCTGTAATTAGATTTGTGTCTTATTATTCCTTATTCTTACACTTAATCTTTTTGTAACCACGTCGTGGAAACTAATATAAATGATGTTGAAATATATACTGGAGTATATAAATATATTTAAAGGAAATCAGCAAGTATATGTAATGTTCGGGGGGACAAAAGAGATGATTAATATTAAGTTAGGGTCAAAGCGCTTGAAGGAAATGGAAGTGTCTCTAAAAGATGCTTTTATTGTAGTTAGAGAAGAACTTGATGAACACCGAGATAGTATTAACCAAAATACTAATGAAGTGCAAAGTAATTATGAATATCTTTGTAAAGTAGATTCTAAAGTTGAGAAATTAGGAGAAAGAATTGATGAACTTACTATGTTTATTAAACAATTACAAGGACAAAAAGAAAAAAAGTTTATTGTTTCTCAATTAACAAGAAAAGAACAAGAAGTTTTTATGGTGATATACATTAATGAAGGGATTACACTTAAAGATATTGGAAGAAGATTAGGATTAACATTAGATTTAGTTGAATGTTATGTAGGAAATTTAGTAACAAAGGGTGTTCCTTTGATTAAGAAGAGAATTGCAACATTAGAACTTATTACATTAGATCAAGAATTTAAATCATTACAAACAAAAGAAAACATATTAGAGATAAACGAGACTGTAAGTCAATCTATTATGAATTAATACTCAGTGGTTCGAGAAATGTGATTTTATTTTTTTTCTTTTTTTTATTCAGCTTCTTTTTAGGTAACTTTTATAAATTCTTGAAACAATTTATTGTTTTATGCCTTATAAATCTAATATCTGGAAAATGTATCTGTTTAGGCTTTTTCTTAGTTTTCATTTTATTGGCGGTGTATTAGTTCCATTTTTTATGGATTGGGGTGGTATAAGCTTTACACAGTTGATGATTCTTCAATCTATATTTGTATTCTCAATATTCTTGTTGGAGGTGCCAACAGGAGCAATTGCTGATCATTTTGGAAGAAAAACATCTTTAGTGTTATCAGGTATATTTACAGCTAGTGCAGCAATAGTTTATACGTTATTTCCAAGCTTTTCTTTGTTTATATTAGGAGAAATTTTATGGGCAATAGGTTTTGCATTAATGTCTGGATCAGATGAAGCATTAATTTATGATACTTTGAAGAAAACAAAGCAGGAAAAGATATCAAAAAAAATATTTGGAAGATACAGCAGTTTTGAGTTAATTGGGATTTCATTAGGTGCTCCAATAGGTAGTGTGGTGGCTGCAACTCTTGGTTTGAAATATGCCATGTTGTTTATGGTTGTTCCTTTTCTAATGGCATCTTTATTTGCTTTAACACTAAAAGAACCCATTATTAAAAAGAAAAAGGCAATTGAATCAAGGCGTTATTGGGATACTTTAATTAAAGGAGTAAAATATTTTAAAAATCATAAAGTTTTGCAAATACTTGCTTTTGATAGGATATCAACTGCTGTGTTAGTATTTTTTATTATCTGGACATATCAGCCATTGTTAAAACAATTAGGTGTTCCACTAATTTATTTTGGTTTTATTCATATGGCTATTGGTGGTGTTCAAGTTGGTTTTATGAATAATTTTACTTGGTTTGAAAAAATATTTGGCTCAAAGAAAAGATATTTGTTATGGAGTGCATTAATTTCAGGTATCTGTTTTATTTTATTAGGTCTTAATACATATATTCCTTTTACAATCATTTTACTAGTACTAATAGGTGGTTTTGGTTTATCAAGGTATGTTTTATTTCAAAGTTATTATAATAAATACATAGAATCAGAGAATAGGGCAACTGTTATTTCTACTATGTCAATGATTGATAGATTTATTAGGGGATTGGCTTATCCTTTAATAGCTTTATTAGTAGAATGGTCATTAACTTATACATTAATAATATTAGGTTTAGGGATTATTATTATTGCATTCATATCAAGGGTAGAAGAAAAACATTTACTTGATTAATGTTTTACTTTATTATTTCTTTTTTTTAACTATTTTCTTAACTTTTTTTTTGATTGTTTTCTTCTTTGTAGTCTTCTTTTTAATTTTTTTAGAAGTTAGTTTCTTTTTTTTAGCTTTCATTAGCTTGTCTTTCTTTTTGATCATTTCAAACATCTTTTTTTGAGTTGCTGTAATTTTACCATGAGTTACTTCTTTTTTTTTGAAAATTTCAATTCTTGGTTTTTCTTTCATTATTTTACCAAACTTAATGTATTCATTTGGTTTTAATGTAGCTTCTTTAGAAATTTTATTTTGCGCTTCTTCTTGAGCTTCTTTTGTTTCATATTCTTCTATTACTAAATATTCATGATCAAACTCAATAGATTTAGCAACATAGCCATGGATAAAACCTTTAACTTGTTTAACAGTGTTAAGATGCTTTCTCATATGCTTTAAAGCAAACTTACCTTGTCCTTTCTTGAATCTGAATAATGCGAATCCGACATACATAATTATCACCTTTTTTATTGATATGTTTATTCTTATGTATATAGATATATAAATTTAATGGTAAAATTGGTTATAATTAGAAAATTTAAATAAAATAAAGAAAAAATAAAAAGAAAAAAACAAACTTATTCAATCACAAATTCTGGTGGTCTGTTGATTTCAATGCTTACTTCAAGTATTGTGCTTTGTTTTCCATCATTTGCTGTAATTGTTACTGTATGTTCTCCACCTTCTTCAAACTCAACATCTTTAGTTGCACTAGTCATCCAACCGGAATAAGTAACAGTTACTTCATCACCATCTTCATCAATAATTTCTGGTTCAAGTGTGATTGTTTTAGTTTTTCCTTCTTCTATTGTTAGTAAAATATCTTCTATTGGACTAATGAATGGAGCTTTATTCTTTAGTTTAACAACAACTAAAAATTGTTTTTCATCTTTATTTACTCCGTCATCAGCAATTGCTTTTACCATGTAAGTTCCTGCATCACCTTCTGTAGTGACCCATTTTCCTTGATTATCTAATGGTGCACCTAAAAAGCTATATGTTACTTCATCATTATCAGCATCTAAAGCTTTTGCAGTTATTTCAACAGTATCTCCTTCAACAACAACAACATCTTCTAAATTATTTAATACAGGTGGTCTGTTTAAGTTTTTGACCTTAACTGTTACTTCTTTAGCAACGCTTTGTACACCATCATCTGCTGTAACTGTTACTGTATATTCACCAGCATCATCATAACTTGTTAGTTTTGTCTCAGAAGTCATCCAACCAGAAAATGTAACTGTAACATCATCACCATCAACATCACTTGTTACTGGGCTAAGTTTAACTGTGTCTCCTTCATTTACTGCAACAATTGCTTCAATTGTTAGTGTTGGTGCTTTATTTTTTGGAATAACTACAACTTTTACTTTTTTACTAACTGTTGCTTTTCCATCATCTGCTGTAACTGTTACAAAATATGTTCCAGCATCTCCTACATTTGTTTGCCATTCTCCACCTTCATTTAATGGATCTGTAAATGAAAAAGTAACTTCATCATCATCTTTATCAGTTGCTTTTGGAGTTAATTTAACTAAATCTCCTTCTGTATAAGTTTTAACAATTACGTCCTGTACATCTTGTGAATCTTCTGTTGTTTCAGATTCTAATTCTTTTTCTTCTGTAGGTTCTTCTTCAACAACTTCTTCCTCTGTTTCCTCTTCTTCAACAGGTTCTTCTTCATCTAACACATCAGGAATTTCATTTTTAATTTCTTCTGTTACTTTGCCAGCTAAATCACCTTTTTCTTCAGTATCACCAGGCAAACAAACTAATTCTTCTCCTTCTGCTCTCTCTTGTTCAATATCTGTATCTTTTGCAGTACAACCATTAAACAAAAGCATAGAAATAACAACTAATACTAATATATACACACCAATTTTTTTCATGTCTCTACACCTCAATTCCCTTTTTTATAATATCAGATAGTAATATTATCTACTATTTAAGACTAATAAATATTACTCCTATTTAAACTTTATTGTTGTCGAGGAGGAATATGGTATTTTTTGTTAGTGTGTGGTAATAACTATTTGCAGTATTTTACTTAACTATATCATAAGATTTAAAAGTTAAGGTAGATTTCTTTATTTTTATGGAAATTGAAAAAATTGAATTAAATTTAAAACATAGGCTTTACCAACAAGCAGTAGTAGAATTTTCTAAAAACAAACATAGTGATGAAGCAAAAAGACTTATCAAAAAATGGCTGAGACCTATATTGCTTGATCATCTTGGGCTTGTTTCAGAAAGGGAATATGATCGTTTGCCTGATAGTATATTTATTGAAGATACAGTGCCAGTTTTAGGTGTTCCTCTTACTCTTTCACTACATTATTCTTGGCTTCGTGAAGATTCATTTAGACATAGTGTTAATTTTCTTGAGGGAGATATTGATTTGGAAAAAAAAGCAGTTCTTTATGACGCTGTTCTACTTAGTGCACGAGATGATGGGCAGCTTTGTCCAAGGGATCAACGTGATTCTGATAATGTTTATGATTTTCACGGAGTTGATTTGAATACACATTTGGCATCATTTGGAAATCCTAACATATGTTACACATCTTTGGAAGCTCATAATCTAAGTGCAGGTTTTGCAGCACTTGAATTTATTGCAGAATTTGCAAGAAATACGAGAGATCGTAAAGAGAGTTATCATGGTAATATCATGTCTGATCTTGTAATGTTTAGAAAAGTATTACGTACAGAAATGGCAATTGGATTGTTACCTCATGAATATGGTGAGGGGCCTCAATGGAAAGGTGAAGTATGTAAAGAAAAAAAGACAGATTTACAAAAGCAGATTACAAGGTATGAAACAGCATTAAGGCATTATTTCTAGAACATTTTCAAGTATTTCTCTCTTAGATCTTTAGCTAATGTTGGATTTCTGAATATGATGAATTTAATTTCACATGGTTCATGAGCTATTTGGGTTATTTCTTTTAGGCTCATTTCTTGTGTTGAGGAATATTTTTCATAGAATGCTTTTAGTTTTTTCCTTATCTTTTCTGGATATTTTATTTGGAAAACTAAATCTCCAAGGATATTCATATCCATTAATTCATCAACTTGTTTTGTTTTTTTATTTTCAACAACATTAACTATAACACCACGTTCTTTGTAAATCTTAGATCCCCACCTATTAAGAGGAACATCCTTAAGAAATAATTGATATGGTTGGATTCCTGCCTTTATCATGTCATCAAATAATCTTGTTTCTCTTCCAAGATTAATTAAAAACCAAAAAGAGTAGAAAACATAGCTTACAAATTTAGGTTCTTCATTTTTTTCTCTATGTATTGCCCAATAAGTTATTGCATCACTCCAAAAATTGTCTAAATCCCACAGATTGTTAAATGTATAAACTGCATAATCTTCTTTTGCAAATTCGGTTTCAAATAATTTAATAGAAGCCCTTGTTTTTGTATCATAAGTTGTTAATAATCTGTCAAAATATGATTTTAGGTTTAAAACCCATTTTTTATCAATGGAATATCTTTTTTTTGTTTTAATTAATACATTTTGTTTATGTAATAAATCAACAGCTTTCCTTACACCTTGATATGTAATGCTAACATTGTAATTTTTTCTTATCTTATTGGTTAATTCAATGATAGATAATGGTTGTTCATTACTTAATATTGTGAAAACTAAGTCTTTGACATTCTTTGAATCTTCACCTAATTGTGGAATTGATAATTCTAGCATATATTTGGGTAGTTTATACTTATATTTAAACTTTTTGGTACAAAAATAGTTGTAGCAAAGGGTTATATAAGCTACTTTGATTCTTCATATTATGTTAGATAAATTACTATGTGGATTTAAGGAAAAATTGTTTGAACTTGAACTTAGACCTTCAACTGAGGGTTATTTAGATTTATTTACATTTCAGGGGTTTTGTCCAGTTGTTTTACCAATACAACATCTTCCTAAAGTATATTCAAGCTTAGTTAATGCAGATTTAGAAAGAACTGTTTTGCTTCAACAAGAATTAATATTTAAGTTTGGAAGTATTCTTGGTTTTGATCCTGGGCCAGAAAGTCAGATTCTTCATTATGGCAGTGAAGCAAATATACAGGCAATTAGGTTTGCAACTAGATCTATAAAAAGGAAAAAGATAATTGTTTCAAATTTAGCTCATAAATCTCTTCTCTCAACAGGATTATTTGAACCGATTATTATAGATGTTGATCCAGGGAATAATTTTCAAATCAATCAAGATAAACTTGAACAAGTTATTGAAGAAAACATTGATGATATTGGCATTGTAGCAGCTACTTATGGGACTACTTTTTTTGGGACAAATGAATTATTTTTAAATAAATTATTAGATCTTCCAAGTTTTCAAGAAATTAAGGATGAAACTTGGGTTCATGTTGATGCTGCTTATGGTTGGATTTCTATGTTATATGATTCAATTGAAGTTCCAGAATTTACAATTGGTTCTGTAATTGCAGATTGTTATAAATTTATTGGACTTCCAGGGTGTAGTGCATTGTTAGTTAAAGGTGAGGTTAGAGAAGATTCAAATGAGTTAATGGAATCTTACTTTAATACATATCAATCCACTAGAGGAACTTTCAGAACTTCATGGCAAGCCTATATCTTAAGAGATATTTTTAAACATTATGGTATAGGGAAGATTAGGGAAAGGTATAAACAATGCTTAGAAAAAGCAAAAGAGATTGTAGATGAGCTTTCTGATGCCGGCTTGGAAACAATAATCCCAATTACTACTCCAATAATACCTTTTAAATTAAATTCAAAACAAGAAGTTCATTACATGGTCAATGAGTTAAGAAAACAAGGTTATATTGTAGCACCAATTCATTTATCAGGAACTGATTCTAGCAAACATAAGTATAATGTTTATGGTATTAGAGTTGTTATTTCACCTATAAAACATCAACATAAACAGCTGGATAAGTTTGTTGGGATTTTGAGGAGTAGTTATAATGTGTGTCGTGCATAAAACCAAAAACATTTTGAATGAACTTCAAAATTTTTCGATATAAAATCCAAAACATTTATATACTATTGTTCCATTTATGAAACATATGGTACAAAAATGGAACAATAATGAATTGGAGATCATTTTACAATTGTTAAAATCATCAAAACATATTAGAGCTATTGCTAAAGAGATTAATGAGCCTCATGTAACTATTCTTAGAAGACTTAATGAATTGGTTAATAAGAATGTCTTAGATTTCAGGAGAGAAGGTAAGAATAAAATCTTTTTCTTGAGAGACAATATCATTACAAAAAGTTATATCTACAGAGCTGAACATTACAAACTGGAAAAGTTAGTAAATAAATCTCCTGAAATGATGATAATTATTGAAGAGATTTTAAAGAAAACTAAAGCAGAACTGATTCTATTGTTTGGAAGCTATGCAAAATTCAAAGCAAAAAAAGATAGCGATATTGATGTATACATTGAAACTGGAAATAGAAAAGTAAAAGAAGCAATTTCAGGAATAAATTCAAAATTAAGCGTTAAAATAGGTCCTTTTAATCTAAAATCACAATTGATTAAAGAAATTATTGAAAATCATGTTATAATCAAGGGAGTAGAGAGATTTTATTCTAAAAATGAAAATATTTATTAGTTAATACAATTCTCAGTAATTTATGACAAGAGTTTTAATCTTTGGAACATTTGATAAGCTGCATAAAGGGCATATTCATTTTATTAGAAAGGCAGGTGAAATAGCTGAAGAAAATTCTAAATCAAAAGAAGATGCAGAGCTCTTTGTAGTTATAGCTAGAGATGAAAATGTTGAGAAAATCAAAAATAAAACACCAGCTGATCAAGAAATGAAACGTGTAATGAATGTTTATTTATTAGGGTTAGCAAAGAAAGTTATTTTGGGAGATAAATCTAATTTCTTTAGAGCAATTCAAGAATATAAACCTAAGATTATTTGTTTAGGATATGATCAAGATTCACAAGGCTTAGAAGAATATATTAAAGAACATAAATTAAATATTGAAATCAAAAGAATTGATTCTCATGAACCAGAAATATATAAGAGTAGTAAGTTGTGAGTAATGGGTTTTGGGTCTTGAGTGGGTTATCAGTAAGGAGTTATAAGTATTGCTATATCTTCTCAAAACTAATTAACTCATAACCATATCTCACAACTGATTTACTCACAACCAACTTAGAACTCATTACCCAAAACCTATAACCAATTATTAACTATAATCTAGAATTCTTCAAATTCATCTAACTTTAAATAACCTTTATTCTTCAAAAACTTAACTTGTATTGGTCTGTACTTAAATACAACATCTCCTTTTTCATCACCTTGGAACTCCCATGGCTCAATTAACAATGTATCTCCTTCTCTTACCCATAATCTTCTTTTAAGTCTTCCTGGAATTCTGCAGACTCTTGTTTTAGCATCCATACACCTAACTTTCATCCTGCTACCACCTAATCTTTGTTCACAGATACCCAAAACTTGGTTATCTCTAGGTAGCTTTGTTCTTCTTATTTCTTGCTGTTCTTGCTCTTCTGCACTTAACACAGGACCTTTCTTCTTTGCACTGTATGGTTTCTTATTCATAATTACCTAAAAACAGCAAAGTATTTATAAATGTTGCCCTCTAATGAAGGTTTGGAAGGTTTGGAGTTTGGAAAGTTTGGATGGTTTTTACCCTCTAAACATTCAAGACACTCCTAACCATCTTAACTTTCAACAAAGGGGTGGTATATATCAAAAAAAAATCAAATAAATCAAACAAATTATTAATCATTTTTCTAATTGTTGTTGTTTTAGCAATAGTTGCATTATTTGGTGGGTTAATTTACAAAGCAATAGGATCATTAGACAATGGAATGTCAAATGTTGTTATTATTCCAGTAAAAGGAATTATTGTAAGTTCTGATCCTGGTGGTTTTATGACTGATTTTGTTTCAAGCTCAAAAATTATTGATAAAATTGAAAAAGCTGAAAAAGATTTAACAGTTGATGCAGTTTTATTTGAAATTAATTCTCCTGGTGGTAGTGCAGTTGCATCTGATGAAATTGGTCAGGCAATAAAAAAATTAAGTAAGGAAACAAACAAAACAACTGTAGCATGGATTAGAGAAGTTGGTGCTAGTGGTGGTTATTGGATTGCTTCTAATACAGATTATATAATTGCAAATAAAATGAGTTTTACAGGAAGTATTGGTGTTATAGCTTCTTATCTTGAATTCAGTGGTTTGTTAGATCAGCATGATGTAACTTATCAAAGAATGGTGGCTGGTGAACATAAAGATATGGGAAGTCCTTTTAGAAAATTGACAAATGAAGAAGAAGATATTTTTCAAGAGCAATTAAATCAAATTCATAAATATTTCATTGATGAGGTTGCCATAAATAGGGATTTAACTGAAAAAGAAGTAAAAGAATTTGCTGATGGTTCTGGTATTTTAGGAATTAAAGCTTTTGAACTTGGTTTAGTAGATGAGTTAGGTGGAAAAGAAGAAGCAAAAGAATATTTAGAGAAAAAATTAAATGCAGAAGTTAATTTTATTGAATATGAAGAATCAACATCACTATTTGATATATTAACAGGCGTAGTATCTAATCATGGATTTGGTGTTGGTAAAGGTTTAGGTACAAACTTATTCCAGAATGATGCACTTATACAAACCTAATTAATTGTATTATTTGATTTAATTGCCCACTCAATAGTAGTTACAAAAGCGAAAACTTTATAAATACACCTTATTCTAACTCTTATTGGGGTATAAATATGAGTTTAGAAGATACTTTATTTACTGCATTTGAATCTTATTATGACGCAAAGCTAAATTTAGATTCAGATGGATTAAGAGATCATCCAAGAAAAACTTATGAAAGATGGATGGAAGATTCTGTTAAAGATATTAAAAATGCAGTTCTTATGGAAGTTCAATCAGGATGGACAACTCTTGATAGTCTTAAAGAAAATATTTCTGATTTATTTCAAAAATTTCCTAAATTAGCAGAATTCTATGAAGAATATATGGATGAATCTATTTCTGATGTAAGAAAAGTATTTTATGTTATTTATGCTCAACAACTTGATTTAGTTGTTTCTAATAAAGATAGACTTCCTTATTTAGCTATTGATGGTATTGAAAAATCTTATGAAATGGCTAAAAGTGCTCTTAGAGAAATTGATGGTGAAGATACTATAACAATGGTTAATGCTGATATAGGTAATGGTCAAGAAAGAATAGCAGATGATGAATTTGTATATGGGGTCTTCTATAAAACTTTATTAGCACATATTAAAGAAGATGATCTTCCAAGTTTAGGTGATGTTTCAAAAATGGAACTTGCAAGTGATTCTTTTGAAAATAATATTCTTCTGAAAAGAAAAAACCTTGTAAGATATGCAGAAAAAGCAAATTTAGATGAAGAAAAAACTGAAGAGTTAAATGAGATTTTTGAAACATATGATTCTGCAATTAGAACTGCAAGAAGTGATGCAAAAACAATAAAAAAAATTAAAGGAAAAAGAAATTCTTTATATGGCTCAATGAATCAATTAGTGGATGCAATGATTAATTTCCCAAATGTTAAATGTTTTAATGGATACTTTGAAAAAATGCAAGAGTTAGGAAAAAAATATGCTGCACATTGTTCTAACTATTCAAAAGTATTAGGTATGAATGAAAATGGTAATAATTCTAATGGTGTTTTTCAAAATCAAAATACTATTGTATTTGTTGATAAAATGAGTGCTATAAATAAAGAATGGAAAAAATTTATTGATAGAATTAAAAGCAATCCAAGTACTGATTTTCTACTTTTTAATTATTTACATAATTAGCTAGAACATTCTCTCAATAATATCTAATGTATAAAGAATAGTTGCATATGTTTGTTGTTTTGTTGGCATGAATAATTGCTTTTTTTTATGTACTGAAAAGATTCTCACATTGTTTATAAGATGTATTTGTTGTGTTAATCCTGGATCAAGATCAATTCCTTTATCTCTTATTTTTGCAATTAAATTACCTAAACCAATTCCTGGTGATTTTTCTAATAAATCATTATTTGTTGCATCAAAATAGATTCTATGTAAGCAAGTTTCAAGAATTCTTCCACAAAGAATAATGGATGCTCTGTAACATTCACTATTAAAAGCACTATTTAATTCTTTTATATCAAGGTTGATTTCATCCTTTATTTCTATTGGTGTTTTAACTGGTGCTGTCAAATTAAGGGTTTTAGTTTTTATTTCTTCATTAAAGTTTAATAAATTTAATAATTCTTTGATTTTGTTTATGTTTTTTGTAGTATCCTTTGTTAATGTGAATAATTGTAATACTTGGTCATGGTTGTTCTTATTTTGTTTATAATTAATATTATCAAATATTAGTTCTGTTAATAGCTCTTTTTTATTCTTTATTTGGGTCTCATAATTCTTATTTTTTAGGGCATTATAATTATATTTAGCAGAAGCATAATCTACTAATGTCTTTTTATCATCTTCACTAGAAATAGGTTTATTAGTTTGTAAATCTTCAATTTCGCTAATAAGTTTTAGTATTCTCTTTTTCATGTAAATTGATAAGATGGGATGATATATTAATTTTGTGATTAATTCTTTGAGGTAGTTCCAACAATATGGTCCCGTAAGAAAATAACAACAATGGCCAGGCGAACCGAAGGTGAGTAGGATTTTTGCTTGCAAAAGTCCGTCTGTGCCACTGTTGTTGTTATTTTCTCACACTAATTAAAATTAGTTTATTACAATTGAAATCAAAAAATAAAAATTCACGGGCTACATTGGCTTCGCCCTAGTTAAAAAAATAAAGAAAAAAACAAACTAAACCTTATGTGGATGTTTAGTAAAAAAGCTTAATCCTGCTGCAATTAAACAAACAGCTCCTGCTGGGATAAATGCCCAAAGATAACTTCCTGTTACATCGAAGACTCTGCCTCCAAGGATTGGACCTATAATACCAGCAACACCATAAGCTGTAAATACAAATGCATAATTAACACCAATGTTTTTTGTTCCGAAAAAGTCTGCAGTTGTTGATGGGAATAATGCAAAGTTTCCACCAAAATTAAATCCAACTAATGCAGCTGCAATTCCTAATAATAATGCTGTTGAACCCATTTTCATAAGTAAAAGCATTATTATACCTTGCAGTAAAAACATAATGAACATTGCTTTTGTTCTGCCTAATTTGTCAGATGACCATCCCCAAGCAATTCTTCCTGCTGCATTAAATAATGCAAGAATACCAACTGCTGAGCCTGCCATAGCTGCTGTCATCCCAGAGAAAACACCAAATGGTTTTAGATTTCCAATAACCATTAAACCTGCTGCTGCTCCAAATACAAACATTATCCATAAGAACCAAAATTGTTTTGTCTTTAACATCTCTTTCCATGTGTAATTTTCAATTACTTTTTCTCCAGATACTGACGCTTCAACTTTTTTAGGTTCCCATCCTTCTGGTTTATATCCTTCAGGTGGATTTACTAAAAATAATGAACCAATCACAACAGCAACACCAAAGATCATTCCTAGGTAAACAAATGTTGGTAATACTCCAACAGATGCAATTAATGATGATGAAAGTTTTGCAAATATCCAAGCTCCTCCTCCAAATCCAGCAACTGCAAGACCTGTTATTAAACCTCTTTTATCTGGGAACCATTTAACACCAGCTGCAATTGGACAAACATAGCCAAGACCAATACCTGCTCCACCAATTAATCCAACAGTTAATGCAATTGCAAGGAATGATCCACCAGTTAGTCCACCTAAAATATAACCTAGTCCTAAAACAATACCTCCAGTAATTGCAACTTTTCTTGGTCCAACTTTATCTTGCCATCTTCCAGCAAAGACCATGACTAATGCAAATGTTGCAAGACCAATTGAGAAAATAATTTGTGTTTGTGTTGTTGAATATCCAAACTGTTCTTTTAATGGATTAACAAATACACTCCATGCATATATTGCTCCTAAACATATTTGAACAATCAATGCCCCAATAACTACTAACCATCTATTTTTAATATTCATTTCTTAACACCCTTTTATATTTTTTAAAATTATAATTATGAATTATTAGAAGTTGTATATATTTGTTTTGGTTGTTTTAATTTTATTAATAAATCTTTCAAATTAATGGAATTACATAAACGCCTTTCTTCAAATAAAAAAATAAAAATCTATTCAATTTTTCTTTTTTTCACTCTGAAGAATGTAAGGCCATCTCTTTTTTCTATTTGTTTGTGGATCATTACATTGTTTTGAACAATTGCCCACTCAAATATATTAGAGTTATCACAACTAAAATTCACCATTTTTTTTTGGTTGAGAAAACCATTGCCCAAAAAACATGAAGCTTTTTGAACAATTTTATGAGGTTTTCTAACCTCTCACCCCCACACTAACTATCTACGTTTTTCTATGCCAATATTGTTTTAAATAGTTTTTGGTATTTAGTTTGGTAATTAGTATACTAGTTTGTAAGTTATTAATATTTAGAAATTATTGTTTATGTATAACGTTGTCTAAAATATTATTATATTGAATTTGAAATCTTTCATATAATTTATTTCTTGCAGTTCTTAACACTGTTTCAACATCTGTTACAACTTTTAGCTGGCCAATAACAATTTCTGGATTTGGTTTAGGTTTTTCATATTCCTGAAAAATCATTTTACCAATTGCTCTAGTAGAAATAAACCAGAATTCTTTTATGTCCTCTTCATCAAGCAAAGTTTTCCTAGAATTGTAAGATCTGTATTTTGCCTGTGCATATTCATTAAATTCTCTTCCTACTATATCTAAATGCTGACTTATATATGCACCAAAATGTTTACTATATTTTTTTCTGCTGATTACAAAATCCATAAATTTTGCATTCTCTTTACTAATTTCTTTTAGTGAGATGGATATTATGTCGCCAAGGTGGCCAACTGCATAAAGTTCGCCATGTTCTACTTTTTTTCTCATCTTTTAGAGGATTATTGATTTATTTAAGTATTTTATTGAATATTGTGAGTTAATTTTATAAATCCCACACTTAATATACCTAATAATGGCAAATAATAGAGAGCAAATCAAAGAATGGGAGGCAGAGTTAAGTAAAACTAAGTACAATAAAAGAACTCAACATTCAATTGGTTTGTTAAAAGCTAAAATAGCTAAAGCAAAAGATAAAGAAATAGCTAGGTCTTCAAAAAAATCAATTCATCAAGGTTATTCTGTTAGAAGAACTGGGGATGCAACTGTCATTTTAGTTGGTTTTCCAAGTTCTGGAAAATCTACTTTGTTAAATGCAATTACTAATGCAGAATCTCCAGTTGGTAATTATGAATTTACAACTTTAGATGTTATTCCTGGATTATTGGAATACAAAGGAGCAAAAATTCAGATTTTAGATGTTCCAGGAATTGTTAGAGGTGCTGCATCTGGAAAAGGTAGAGGAAAAGAAGTATTATCTGTAATGCAAAACGCAGACATGGTAATCATTCTAATAGATGTTGACAGACCTCAAGCATTAAAAGTAATTCAAAAAGAAATTTATGATTCTTTATTAAGACTTAATCAAGTTAAACCAGATGTTAAGATTAAAAAAACAGGTAGAGGCGGTATAAGAATTGGAAGGACTGTAAAAACTCCTGACTTAACTGATGAAACAATTATTGCTATGTTAAAAGAATTTAGAACAAGCAATGCAGATGTTTTGATAAGAACTAAAATTGATGCAGACCAATTTATTGATATTGTTGAAGGTAATAAAATCTATCTTCCTGGAATTACTATTATGAATAAGATTGATTTAGTAGTTCCAGATATTAAAGAAGGGGATGTTGATGAATTTATTAAATTAGAAAAAAAGTATAATGTTGATGTTGCTATTTCTGGACATAATAAAGTAAATCTAGAAGCAATCAAAAAAATGATTTTTAATAGAATGAATTTTATTCGTATTTATTGCAAAGAAGTTAGTAAACCAGCAGATATGAACGAACCATTAATTCTTAGAGAAGGCAACACATTAAAACGAATGTGTGAAAAATTACATAAAGATTTTGTTAAGAAGTTTAAGTATGCAAGAATATGGGGTCCTTCTGTAAAGTATGATGGTCAAAAGGTTGTAAAGATTTTACATGAATTAAAAGACACTGATATTGTAGAGTTGCATATAGGATAAATTAGTTCTAATTCTAAAAATAGTTTAAATTATCAGTTTTGAAAATAATTTATGTTAAATAATAAAAATAATAAGAAAAAAATAAAGAAATTAATGTTGATATTCTGTTACTTGTTCTTTACTTTTGCCAATCATTTCTTTTTCTCTTTTGATTGCTGAATTAAGATCATCTATGGTTTCATAAGTTCTGCCTATTTTATCCATCATTATCCCAGTAATCTCACTACCAAATACTTCTTCAACTATACCCATGTTACCTATGATTTGTGCAGCTGCTAGTCCAGTAATATCTGTTTTTTCAATTCCATCAACAATTAAATCTAAACCTTCTCCTTCTAATGCTTCTATGTTAGTATTATCACTTACAACAGATGAAATAAAATAGTTTATTAATGCATAACCTATTTTATACATCTGTTTAACATCTTCACTTACTTGTAGATCATTAATCCTATGTCCTACTTCAAGAATACCTAATAAATAATCTGCTCTTTGCTGATTGTTTGAATTATATTCTTCTCTTTGCATTAATAAATCTTCAGGTGATAATGTTGAAGGATCACGATCTCCAACTATTAGGTGTTCATATGGCAAACCACTTTCAATAACTCTTGTTAATCTAATATATTCTGGATTATTTGAAGAAACAAATTTCCCTTTTTCTCTAGGTCTTTCAAGTGCTAAAAACTTTCCATCTGCTTTCATAGATTCCACTCTTCTTGTTGGATCACTTCTTAATTCACCTTTATCAACATAAACTCCTGATTCTCCTACTTCATGCAATCTTCCTACTCCACAACCAAAAGGAGTACCATGTACTGCATTAGGACTTAAATTTTTATCTTTTTCCATATTTTCCACCTTCATATCTTATTAGTAATAATTATCTCCCACTTTTATATAATTTATAAATAACTCTTTTAAGGATGGGGTTTCTCATATATAAATATTTACCTTTATATAGGATTTTTATAGTAATATCGGAAAATCTAGGATATTTCACATAAACCTTTATAAATGCTTAGGGATTCTGAGCAGTATAATAAGTATTATATATTAGAAGGCTTGTAGGGCTTGTAGGGTTCGTAAGGTTTGTAAGGCTATTTTGTCCTTTCAAGCTTCAAGCCTTATAAGCCTAAATAAAAATGGTATTAGAAAAACTTGGAGATTCACTGAAAAATACACTCTCAAAGATAGCATCTGCTATAATAATTGATGAGAAATTAGTAAATGAGTTAGTTAAAGATATCCAAAGAGCATTATTGCAAAGTGATGTTAATGTAAGATTAGTAATGGATCTTTCTCAAAAGATTAAGAAAAGAGTATTAAAAGAAGAAATTCCTGCTGCTATTACAAAAAAAGAATATTTAATTAATGTTGTTTATGAAGAATTAGCTCATTTCTTAGGTGGCGAAGGTTATAAAATTGAGATTGATAAAAAGCCATTCAAAATAATGCTTGTTGGTTTGTTTGGAAATGGTAAAACAACAACATCTGCAAAGTTAGGTAAATTTTTCCAAAAACGTGGATTAAAAGTTGCATTAGTACAAACAGACACTTGGAGACCAGCTGCATTTGAACAATTAACTCAATTAGGTAAACAAATTAATATTGATGTTTTTGGTAATCCTAAAGCAAAACAACCAGAAGATGTTTACAATGAGTTTGCTCCTAAAATAAAAGATTATGATTTAATTATTGTTGATACTGCAGGAAGAGATGCATTAAATGAAGAATTAGTAGAAGAACTTAATACAATTAACAATGTAGTACAACCAGATGAAACTTTATTGATAATGGCAGCTGATATTGGACAAGCTGCACAAAAACAAGCAGAAGTTTTCCACCAAACATGTGATGTTAATGGTGTTATAATTACTAAATTAGATGGAACAGCTAAAGGTGGTGGAGCTATAAGTGCATGTTCTGTAACAAATGCTCCTGTTAAATTTATTGGTGTCGGAGAAAAAGTTGATGATCTTGAAGAATTCAAACCAAAAAACTTTGTTGGTAGATTATTAGGAATGGGAGATATTGAAGCTTTGTTAGAAAAAGCAAAAGATGCTATTACTGAAGAAGATGCGCAAGACATGAGTAAAAAGTTTTTGTCTGGGAAATTTAATCTTCTTGATCTTTACGAACAAATGCAGGCTATGAATAAGATGGGACCTTTAGGAAAAGTTTTAGATATGATTCCAGGGATGGGTCAATTAAAGCTACCAAAAGATATGGTTCAAGTTCAGGAAGGAAAATTAAAAAAATGGCGTCATATTATGGATTCATGCACAAAAAAAGAATTAGAAGATCCTGACCTTCTTGATAATTCAAGAATTGATAGGATTGTTGATGGTTCTGGAACATCTGCTTCACAAATTAGAGAATTACTTAAACAATACAAACAAAGTAGAAGAATGATGAAAATGTTTAAAGGTGCTGATAATCCTAAATCTATGGAAAAAATGATGAAGAAGTTCAAAGGTGGAATGCCTGGTATGGGGAATATGAAATTAAAGTAAAATTTAAATAAAACTTAAATGAAGTTTAAGTTTTAATGATGATTTAAAATAATAAAAATCCAAACAATGGGGGAAATATAAAATGAAGGACGATATGCAGAAAAAATATGTTGAGTTTCAAATGATACAACAACAAATGCAGCAATTACAACAACAAATTGAAAAATTTGATAAACAATTAATGGAATTAAATGGTGTAATTACTGCTTTAGAAGAGTTCAAGACAATGAAAAAAGGTTCAGACATGCTTGTTCCATTAGCATCCGGAATATTTGCTTCTGGTGAATTAAAAGATGCAGAACATGTAAGAGTTAATGTAGGAGCAAATGTTTCTGTTAAGAAATCAATTCCTGATACAATCAGTTTGGTTAAACAACAAATTGATGAAATTGAAAAGTATAAAGTTCAAATGATTGAAAATTTAACTCAAATGAATCAACATATTCATGTTTTACAGCAAGATTTAATGAGTGCTGCAGAAAAGGAAAAAAAAGAAGAAAAAAAAGAATAATTTTATGAGGGCAAAATGTTTAAGGCATTAAAAGATAAATTAAAAGGGGCGATTAAAAAGTTCAGTAAAGATGCTGAAGAAGCATCTGAAGTAGTTGAAGAGCCAAAGGTTGAAGAAGATAAAGCTGAGGAAGTAAAGGAAGAAGTGAAAGAACCTGAGCCAGAACCTGAATCTAAGCCAGAACCTGAAGCAGAATCTGAACCTGAACCTGAGCCAGAACCTGAGCCTGAGCCTGAGCCTGAGCCTGAACCTGAACCTGAGCCAGAACCTGAGCCTGAGCCTGAGTCTGAACCTGAACCTGAACCAGAACCAGAACCAGAACCTGTTTCTGAATTTATTGAAAAAGAAGAAGCTTCAGTTGAAGAAAAGGAAGAAGTAAAAGAAGAATTAATTTCTGATCATGTTGAAGAGAAAACTGGATTTTTTGGTAAGATCAAATCTATGTTCTCAAAAGATGAAGAAACTAAGGAAGAAATAGATGAAACAGTTGTACCTGATGAACCTGAAGATAAAGGTCAAGAACTTACTGAAGAACAAATTAAAAAAGAAGTTCAAGAAGAATTAAAGGAAGCTGAATTAATTCCTGAACAAGAAGAAGCTAAATTAAAACCAGAAGAGCATGAAGATCTTGATGAATATATTACTGATTTACATGAAAAATCAACTCTAGGTGTTGATGCAGAAAAAGAATTAGAAGAAGAGGAGAAAAAAGATTTTCCTGAAGAATCTAAAACTGTAGAAGAAGAAATTACTGAAAAAGCAGAAGATATTGAAATAAAAGAACCTGGAGCAGAATCTGAAGCAGAAGCTGAACCTGAGGCAGAACCTGAACCTGAAGCAGAACCTGAGCCAGAACCAGAACCTGAGGCAGAACCTGAACCTGAAGCAGAACCTGAACCTGAAGCAGAACCTGAACCTGAAGCAGAACCTGAACCTGAAGCAGAACCTGAAGAAATAACTGAAGAATCTGAAGAAGTTGATGATCTTGAAGAACGTGAATCAGTTGAAGAAAAAGATAAAGTTGAGCAAGCTCAACAAAGTTCTAGCGAAGCTGAACCAGAACCTGAAGAAGTAAAAGAAGAACCAGAAGAAGAGCCAGAAACGAAAAAAGGATTCTTTTCAAAGATTACTGATATTGTTACTAAAACAACATTAAATGAAAAGAAATTTAATGAATTATTTTGGGAAATGGAACTTGTATTATTAGAAAATAATGTTGCTGTTGAAGTTATTGATAAAATTAAACAAGACTTAAAAGAAAAAGTAGTTGGCCAGGCAATTAAACGTGGACAATTAGAACAAGAAATATTTAAAACATTAGGGAAGTCAATTGAAAGTTTATTTGATGTTGAAAAAATAGATTTAATCAAAAGAGTTGAAGAAAAGAAAAAAACAGGAGAACCACTTGTAATTTCTTTTATTGGTGTTAATGGTTCTGGAAAGACAACAACTATTGCAAAAGTTGCAAGATTATTTCAAAATTATAAATTAAAACCTGTTATTGCAGCTGCAGATACATTTAGAGCTGCTGCTATACATCAAATTGAAGAACATGCTAATAACTTAAATGTTAAACTTATTAAACATGATTATGGTTCAGACCCAGCAGCTGTTGCATTTGATGCTGTCAAATTTGCAAAACAAAAAAATTTTGATGTTGTTCTAATTGATACTGCTGGTCGTCTACATTCAAATGTTAACTTAATGGATGAAATGAAAAAGATTATTAGAGTTTCAAAACCAGATATTAAAATATTTATCGGAGAAGCAATCACTGGAAATGATTGTGTTGAACAAGCAAAACAATTTGATGAAGCAGTTGGTATTGATGGTGTAATTCTTTGTAAAGCAGATGTTGATGATAAGGGTGGGGCTGCTATATCTGTAAGTCATGTAACTGGTAAACCAATTCTTTATTTAGGTATTGGACAAGGTTATGATGATCTTAAAGAATTTAATAAAAGTATTGTAATGGATAATTTAGAATTAGAACTATAAAATTTAGAGGAAATTAGATATGTCTGGAAAAATCACATCTGAGAAAATTGAGTTTAAAGAAAAGTTTATTGAAAGATATTCTAAATTAACTGATTTTGAAAAATTTAAAGAATATTCTCTTGAATTTTTAAGAAGATCTATTAGAGTTAATACTTTGAAAACTTCAGTAGCGGAATTAAAAAAAAGTTTAGAAAAAAATTGGTTATTGGAACCGATACCCTGGTGTAAAGATGGTTTTTGGATAGAACATAAAGGGGAAGAAAAAGAAGATGAAAATGGGAATATAGAATTAGTTAAAAGAAGAGATGTTGGAAACATTCCTGAGCATCAATTAGGTTATTTTTATATTCAAGAAGCAGCATCAATGATACCACCTCTTGTGTTGCAACCAAAACCAGGAGATATGGTATTAGATATGTGTGCTTCACCTGGTTCAAAAACAACTCAAATAGGAATGTATATGGATAATGAAGGGATATTAGTAGCAAATGATTATAAATATGATCGAATAAAATCTCTTGGATTAAATGTTCAAAGATGTGGTTTAAGCAATTGTGTAATTACATTAATGATGGGCCATTTATTATCAAAACTTCAAGAAAATAATAAAGAAGGGGTATTTGATAAAATTCTGGTAGATGCTCCTTGTAGTGGAACAGGAACAATTCGTAAAAGTTTGAAAACATTAAGAATATGGAATCCAAATGTTGTTAGGAGAATTGCAGGTCAGCAAAAGCAACTTATAGATACTGGTTTTAAATTATTGAAAAAAGGTGGGACATTAGTTTATAGTACTTGTACTTTAGAGCCAGAAGAAGATGAAGGTATTATCTCCTGGCTTTTGGATAAATATGATGGGGAAAGTGAAGAATCTAAATGTATGAAAGCAAAAGTTGAAAAGATTGAACTAAAAGGATTAGTAAGATCTAAACCAATTATGGAATTTGAAGGAACTAAATATAATTCTAAAGTAAAAGATTGTTTAAGAATCTGGCCTCAAGATAATAATACTGAGGGTTTCTTTGTTTGTAAAATCCAAAAGATTTAACTTAATTACATCAATTTTTCCGAAGTCGTATTAATAACTACAACGCACCCTTTTAAATCTATAATACATACTTATACATATGGGAAGAATAGTTGATCCTCTATCATTTTTTACATCTTATCTTGGTGTGAATCCAAGTGTTGGTTGTCCAAATAGTTGTGGCTATTGTATGTTAGAGAAAGATACACCAAATCCAGGTGTTGTTAGAAATGTTGCTACACCACGAATGACTTTAGATTTATTGTTGAATGATGAGAAAGTAACAAGTACAAGTCCTTTGGCTTTTTATAATCTTTCTGATCCATTTCTTAGAGATAATGTTTCTGATCTTTTACATATTTTAGAAGGTCTTGAAAAAGCAGGGAGACAAAATATTGTTGCATTGATTACAAAATTAAATCCAAAAAGAACTTCTCCTGAAAAAGAAGTATTGGGAAGAATTGCAGCACTGAAAAGTATAAAACCAGTAATTCTTGTTTCATATGCAAATCTTCCAAGAGAAATTGAACCAGTCTCAAAAAAAGCAAGGATTGAGTTGATGGAAAGTGCAAAAGGATTAGGTATTCCTGTTGTACATTATGCACGTCCTTTATATCATGGTTGGACACCTCATGAAAAAGTTATTGAGATGGCTAAAGAGACTGCTAATGTTGTCGATAGTGTTGTTATAGGCGGGATAAAACTACAAAAAGATATTAGGAATAGATTATCTAAAACAGGAGCAGAAATGCCTTCTTATAGTGATGATGAAGGAAGAAGAATTGAAATTAATTATAGGAATTCTGTAGTGGATGCTTTTGAAAAAGTCAATAAAGATCTTGGTGTATTTTACAATACTTCTTGTGGTATAAGCAATGCTCTTAAGATTCCTCATTACATGGGCTTTCAGTGGAATTTTGCTCTTAACAATAAATCAGGTTATTGTAAAAAACCATGTCAAGATGAACAAAGAGATAGATGTAAATTTGCAGAGCCACCAATTAAATCTTATGAAGAAAGACAAGATGAAACTCCAGAGTATAGGGAGATAAGAAGAACAGAAGAAAGAAAAGTACAAGTATTTTTGAAACGTTTTGGATTAGGCAGAACAATGTATGTGATAAAGCATGGTTATGTAAATCTTTTTGCAGATATAAATACACATGAAAGACGTAGGATGATGCAGCATATTGGAATGTTTGTAAGAACAAAATATCAATTGAGAAATATGAAAAAGGTTGAGCAGATATTTTGAGTTTATTGTTTATCCCACAACAATCAATACACCGGCTGCAATATAAGCTGTAATTACTAAACCATAAAATATTTTCATTTCAAAGAATAAATTATCATGTATTGTTTCTGGTGTTCTTATTGTTTTTTTATCATCTTCAATTATAATATCCATCTGTTTCACCTAATTGTTTAATCATTACATGAGCTTTTTTTGAATGCATCTTCTTCTACTATAATATTATATTCTTCACATTCGTATTTTTTATTATAATCATCCCATTCTAATTTTTCAGGATCAAATTTAGAATCTTCACATTCAATACTAACTTTATGACATCCATCTTTTAGACAAGTTTCTGTAAATTTCATACATTTAAGATAACCTTTTTCTAAACAATATTGTTCAATTCTTTTTTCTTCACTCCAAAATTCGCCATTTTCTAGCTTTTTCTTTTGTTTATTCCATACTTTTGTTTTGGTTTCATATTCATCTAATTGTTCAATTATCTTTTGTTTTTCTTGCCATGTTTTAGAATTATCAAATTCTTCTTTTTCAATAACATATTCTTGCATTTGAATTCCGGTTGGATGGTCATATACTTCATATGTAACCATCTTAACAGGAGCTTGAATGTTAGCTTGTGTTAAAGTAGTAGAATTATCACTATTACCACAGCTAACTAAAAGAAATGCTAATATGCTTAAAATCACTATAGTTAATAATTTCTTCATTTTAAATCCCCAAAACACTCCAAATACTTGGAATATTACTCTTAGAGATGTCTTTCTTTATAAATGTTTCGTTTATTAACTACTTCAGGGTAGTGTTTTGTTTTCCAATCTTTAAAAAATTATATAAACTTCTCAAAATTTCCTTATAATACAACATGACGCAAGACCAAAGAGATAAAAAAATAGTGGATTTTGATGTGCATCTTAAACAGAGTGCACTTAATAAGAGCTATTTAGGTGGGCAGATTCTTCAGGCTTTGGCTAGTACTATTAGATATTTTAATGTAGAACAATCTCTTCTTGCAACTTATTCTATGCATAGATCAGATATTCCTGGGATTTCTTTGTTTTCGTTTGATTCTGGGAGTGAACTAGAAAATTTTGTATCTGGAGAAAATGTTACTATTTCCATGACAAGTTATAATCCTAATGATAAAGGTAATTTTGTTGTATATATTGAACCACTTATATTTACAAAAGAATATGAAAGAATTTCATGTAGAACAGTTAAAAAAACTTTTGATAATCCTAATGATATGAATGAAGTATTCAAAAGAATGTATCATGAGCTTAGAAATATACCATCTTGATTGTCTTTTTCTACATTTCTGTCTTTTTTATGTTTCTTCCACAATATTTTGAATATTTTTAGATAATTTTCAAATCTTCCTATTTTTAATGAAAAGCGTAAAGTTTATATATAACAAATGAAATCAATTTCATATGAAAGATAATTCATGTATGGCTGCATCTTCATATAAGGATTTTTTTGTGAATTTTGCCAACAAAACAAAAATGGACATAATTGCTGCTTTGAGAAAAAAGCCTTTATGTGTTGGAGAAATAGCTGAAGCAATTAATGAAGAACAAAGTAAAGTATCACATAGTTTAAAGAAACTAACTCAATGCAAAATACTAGAAGTTAAACAAGAAGGTAAAAAAAGAGTTTATACCTTAAATCATGATACTGTTTTGCCAATATTACAGATAGTTGAAAAACATGTACATCAATATTGTGCAAAAAATTGCCCACTGAAATGTTTGGGCTGTAAAAAGAAATAAAATTTTATTTTAAGAAATTCATTGATGAATGAGAAAATAGAAACAACAATAGCGCTGACGTGACGGGGGATGTCCCATTCGGGGTGTCACGTAGGGCATTTTTCTGAAAGAAAAATGACCGTCAGCAGCCATTATTGTTGTTTATATTTTCGTAATAAGATATAATTAAAAACAAAAGGTGCAAAACAAAATGAGATTTAAACTAATATATATGGACAACGGTGCAACAACTAAGATAGATGAAAATGTATTAAAATCAATGATGCCTTACTTTACTGAAAAGTATGCTAATCCTTCATCATCACATTCATTTGGTCAAGATGCAAAAGATGCAGTAGACAAAGCAAGAGGGAGAATTGCAAAAGCAATAGGAGCAGATGAACATGAAATATTTTTTACTTCAGGAGGAACTGAATCAAACAATTGGGCTTTGAAAGGATTAGCATTTGCTGCAATGAATGCTGGAAAAATAGATGCATCTGGGAAAAAAATAAAAAGTGGAGAACATAAAAATCATATCATCACAACTAAAATAGAACACAAAAGTATTCTTAATGTCTGTGAATGGTTAAAAGAAAATGCAGGATTTGAAACAACTTATTTAGATGTAGATAAAGATGGTTTTGTAAATCCAGAAGATATTAAGAAAGCAATTACTAAAAAAACATTGCTTGTATCTATAATTCATGGGAACAATGAAGTTGGTACTATTCAAGATATAGAAACAATTGGAAATATTTGTAAAAATGCAGGTGTGTTATTTCATACTGATGTATGTCAAAGTTTTACTAAAACTTTAGTTGATGTTCAAAAACAAAATATTGATCTATTAACATTAAATGCTCATAAAGTTCATGGTCCAAAAGGAATTGGAGCATTATTCATAAGAAAAGGAGTTGAAGTTATGGATTGGCAACAAGGTGGTAACCATGAAAAAGGAATGAGAAGTGGAACAGAAAATGTCCATGGTATTGTTGGGTTTGGAGAGGCTGTTAAAATTGCAATGAAAGATGTTAACAAGAATGTTAAGCATATGATTTTGTTAAGAGATAAACTAATTAAGGTAATAATGGATAATGTTGAGAATGTTAAATTAAATGGTTATTACAAAGAAGGAAATAGTGATAAAAGATTATGTAATAATGTGAATTTTTCATTTTTAGCAATTGAAGGTGAATCATTAGGTGGGTATCTTGACCAAAAATTTGTTTGTAGTTCAACTGGCTCTGCTTGTAATGCAAGAAACTTAGAACCAAGTTATGTGTTAAAAGCTATGGAATTAACAGATGAAGAAGCAAATGGAAGCTTAAGATTAACATTAAGTAAATTTAATACTGAAGAAGAAATTGATTATGTTGCAAAAACAATTCCTAAAATTGTTGAGAAGCTAAGGCATATTTCTCCAATTGGCAAGGTTGTTAATTATTTTAAGAAGAAATGATGAAGGTGATATTATATGTTAAAATATTCAAAAGAAACACTAAAAAGATTTTCAGAACCTAAATTTGCAGGAGAAATGAAAAATCCTGATTCAGTTGGGGAAGAAGGTAACATGAAATGTGGAGATGTAATGAGAATCTATATTAAAGTTAAAGATGATATTATTACTGATATTAAATTCTTAACTTATGGTTGTGTTGCTGCAATTGCATCAACAGATGCATTATGTGAAACTGTTAAAGGTAAAACACTTGATGAGGCAGAGAAATTAACATGGAAAGATGTTGTTGAAGGTCTCGGAGAAGTTCCTTCAATTAAAGTTCATTGTTCAGTTATGGGGATAGATGCATTAAAAGATGCAATTAAAAAGTATAGAGAAGGTATTAAACCTGTAATTAATGATGAAGAAGAATGTTGTGAAGAAATGAAGAATATTGGAAAGATTGATCAGTAATCGAAAAGAATAAATTATTTACTAAATTCTTTATTTTTTCATATAATCTGAAAGATTAGTGACTTTAGAATCTGCAGGCTTTGTTGAATACTTTTTTTTACTTGGATTAGTCCCCATAACTTTATTTCTCATCCTAGGATAAACTGCGATTAATTCTTTATAATAATTTTCTGAAATTGCTCCATCATCAAACATCATCTTTGTAAGTAAAGGGAAATCAGAACCAGTTAAATAACTTATTAAACCCATGTTATTTCCAGTAGATTCATGCTTTCCTGTACAGCAAATACGTTCAATTGTTTCTTTGGGAGAAATATCATTTATTTCGCATGCGCTATATAATCTAAATAAAACATCATAAATTCCTATTTCTTGTAATGTTTTCTTTATTCCTTTTGTTTCTTTGTTTCTATTATAAAAATCAATAACTCCCTCTATAACTTCAGAATCATCACTTTCAGATTCAACTGTTTCTGTAACATTAGTTATTGAATCTGCTGTTTCCCAATCGTCAAGACCATCATAAGTGTCTTTTTTCCATCTATGAAATAATAATTCTACTAATTCTTTTAACTTAAATCTCATAATGATAGTAATAGACTCAAATTTATATGTTTTTTGTGCTATTTCAATGTAAATATTATATCTCTCTTATATTTATCACTCTTTTTTGATAATAGAAAAATTTAAATTCTAATCTGATTTAGGATAATATAGGTGATAACATGAAATTACTATACACAACTACAAAAGATAAACAAGAAGCAAAGGGCATTGCTAAAGAATTATTAAAAGAAAAACTAATTGCATGTGCTAATATTCATGAGATTGAATCTGTGTATGAATGGAAGGCTGAAAAAGATAATAATGAACAAGCTAAAACAGAAATCAAAGAAGAAACTGAAGCAGTGTTAATTGCAAAAACAACTGATGATTTAGTATATGAAGCAATGGAGAAAGTTAAATCAATGCATAACTATGAATGTCCTTGTATCTTAATATTGCCTGTTGAAACTGCAAATAAAGAATATGTAGAATGGGTAAATAGTGTTGTTAAGTAATTTATTTCATTGCTGTTAAACTATGGCTTGGTTGATTATAGTTCGGATAACCTAAATTCATTTTATTTTCTTTAATATCTATACTATAACCTGCTTTTTCTAATAATTGTGCTTGTGAAAGTACAAATAATAATCTTAGTGCACTACTAAACATTCTTTCTCCTTCATGCTTATGGTTATATTTTTCAGTAGCATCTGTTCTTATGCTATGTTTAGGATCATGCATAAGTTTAACTACATTTCCAACTTCATTTTCTGACATTCCTAAGTCGATTAAATAACCTTTCATCAGTTCTAAATATCTCGAGTTGGGATCCATCTTTTCAAGTGCAGAATTATTTAAATAAATTGCTTCTGCGTTATTATTTATTCCAACCATTGTGGTAATATTTCCTAATCCTCTGGGATTTCTAAAACCAGTAACAAAAACTTTTCTGGTTCTTGTAATCTCATCTATATCTAAACTAAAATCATCATATGTTAATAGTTTCTGTATGTATTTAACATTTCTATAACCATTATTATCCATAAGTCTGTTTACTGTATCTTCAATATCATTTGTAATTTCTACTTTTCTATAAAATTCTTCTCCAGCAATATCATTTCTTGGAAATGCTTTATAATTTGTATCTCTTTCAATTTCTTCTGTTGTTAAATGATCAATCATGATAACATTAACATGTGGTTTTTTTTTAGCAAAAGGTCTTGTTAATCTTCTACCTAAATGTGAACCAATATCTATTAATACAAATTCTTCAGAGTCAGGTATTTTATTAAGTGGTGTTTTTTCAAATTCAGACTCAAATATTTCTGCTAATGAAATCAGATTATAATCTTGTCTAAAAATAACTTCCCCAGATATAGGTGGCTGATAAAAGGCAGGATTGCTTCTTCTCCATATTTCTCTATATGCTAACGGATGTATCCATTCTTCAACATCTTCTGCTCTAAAATCTGGTGCTCTATTGGCATCATCCAGATGACCATATTTTCTAAGAAAATTGATTACTTCCTTTAATGATTTTTCTGTTGTTAATGTTACTGTTTGCATAACTAAGACACATTACAAGTCATTTATATGTTTTTCTATTTGTAACTACTCTTAAGAAGTTAATGCCATCAAATTAAATAAGAATTAATTATACATTTGTTTAAGATTTTGTGATTGGATTGCTTCTACTATTCTTGTTTCTCCTCTAAAATCTCTTTGTAATTCTTCTGTAACTTCTTTTATAGGTCTTGCTGCTCTATAAGATCTATCTCTTAATTGAGCATCAATAAAATCACATGCACAAAAAACTTGTTGTAGAAAAAATATTTCAGGATCAGTTCTTCTTCTTTCATCTGGTATATCATGGCCATTTGAATAAACATCTCTTGGATATCTATCTGAACAATGTTCATGATGACCATCAGCAATAGTCGCTATCTTTTCTGGTATTTTGTGTTCATCCATAATAAGATGGCCAAACCTTGTATGTAATCTTACATAACTTCTTTCATCCTCAGAAAATATATCTGTGCTATTATAAAAATCAGGTCTTAATAATTTACCACAATCATGGACAAGAGCTGCTCCATCTAATGTTTCAGTTTCTTCTGTTCCAAGATTCATACCAGTAGCAACAGCATGAACTAATTCAAATAAACTATGTGCATGTATATCCTCAAAAGGTAATTCTCTTCTATATTTTGTAAGAATAGCAGAAATACCTGGAATTCTAACTAATTTATTATATGTACCTTGTCCCAACATGATTTTAGGTAGTAATTGGAACTTTATAAACCTATGTTTTGATTTATAAAACAATTTCAATGAAAATATAGGGTTAATTGCTAATTATTCTAATCAGAATATTTTTGTCAAATATATTTATATAATACAATGAAATTGGCATTATATCTATGATATTAATAATATATAAGGGAAAAGTGAATAAGAGACAAAAATAAAAAAGAGATAAGTGATAAGGAGGAATTAAAAATGAAAAAACAAGGTAAATATTTTTTTACAAGTGAAAGTGTAAGTGAAGGACATCCAGATAAATTATGCGATCAAATAAGTGATGCAGTTCTAGATGCAGCATTTAAGGATGATCCTAACGCAAGAGTTGCTATTGAGTGCTTAGCAAAAACAGGTTTTGTAGTAGTTGCAGGGGAAATGACAACCTCTACATACATTGATATTCAAAAAGTTGCAAGAGAAACAATTAAAGCAGCTGGTTATGATAAACCTGAATATGGTTTTGATGGAAACACATGTGGTGTTTTAGTTAGTATTAGTGAACAAAGTTCAGATATTAGCCAAGGAGTAACAGAAGGAGATGGTTTACATAAAGAACAAGGTGCAGGAGATCAAGGATTAATGTTTGGTTATGCTTCAAATGAAACACCTGAATTAATGCCATTGCCAATTGTTTTAGCACACAAACTACTTTTGAAATTAAAAGATTTTAGAAAAGCTGGAACCCTACCATATTTATGCCCAGATGCAAAATCACAAGTAACTGTTGAATATGATAATGGTAAACCAGTAAGAGTTGATGCAGTTGTTCTTTCAACACAACATTTAGCAAGTGCAACACATGATCAAATCAGAAATGATATGATTGAACAAGTTATTAAACCAATTTGTGGACAATGGCTTGATGAAAGGACAAAATTCTTTGTAAATCCAACTGGACAATTTATATTAGGTGGTCCAGTAGCAGATTGTGGTGTTACAGGAAGAAAAATTATTGTTGACACTTATGGTGGTCATGGTGGCCATGGTGGTGGTGCTTTCTCAGGAAAAGATCCAAGTAAAGTTGATAGAAGTGCAGCTTATGCTGCAAGATATGTTGCAAAGAATATTGTTGCTGCTGGTCTTGCAGATAAATGTGAAGTACAATTAGCTTATGCAATTGGTGTTGCAGAACCAGTTTCTGTTTTAACACAATGCTTTGGAACAAACAAAATTCCAGAAGAGAAAATTTCAGAACTTGTACAAAAGCATTTTCCATTAAAACCATCTGATATTATTTCACAGCTTAACTTAAGAAGACCTATATACAGAAAAACAGCTGCATATGGTCACTTTGGAAGAGATGATCCAGATTTTACATGGGAAAGAACTGATAAAGCAGAATTATTAAAACAAGATGCTGGTCCTATGGGAGAACCTGAAAGAACAGGAGACCAAGTTCCATTAGATGGATGTTAATTTTTTATTTCTTTTTTTCTTTTTTTTTAACAGGCCGACAGGCTCTTTTTGTTCTGATTAATTTTAAAAAATAATATTAAATCCAACAACATGGCCGGGCGAGCTGAAAGCGAGTAGGACTTTAGTCCGTCCGTGCCGTTGTTGTTGTTGGATTTGTTATCAACATATTCAAATTAATTAAAAATTCCTTAGAAGCACGTCCTCCGGACCTAGTAAAAAAAGAAAACTACTTATTCAAGCTAACAATTCTTGCTGCACCATATCCTAGAACTAATGGGATGCATAATATTGCTATCCAATACCATTTTATTGGTAAAAGAATAATAATGATTAATAAAGCTACAAAAATAGTATTAGTTGTATGTAAATTTCTTGGTTTTTTTCTATTATGATAGAGCCTGCCAACTTTTGCATATTCATCTTGCAATGCAAGTCTAGTTTGTGTCATAATTACTTATTTAATTATTATCTATTTAAATTTATTGTATATAATGCTTATAAATTGAACAGAACAATTTACTTTACAAACTTCTTCAATATTTCACTAACTTTCTGGCCATCAACTTTACCCTTAAACTTACCCATGACCATACCCATTAATGCTCCAAATGGTGCTCCTTTGTTTTTATCAACTATTGCTTTTATTTCTTTTTCTAAATCTTTATTATCAACTTGCTTGAATTTAGATAAATCAATTGTTTTTCCCTTAGCAATTGTTAATAAAAAGTCTTCAATAGCCCCAACACCTGCTTTTGTTGCTGCTTCAAATACTTTTTCAAGATTTTTTTCGTCTTCAAGTTTCTTCATTTGTTCATCATTTAAATTATGTTTTTTCTTCATATGTAATAATTTAGGCAACATTGTTTCTGCAATAAATGCAGGTTTTAATTTAGAAAATTTTTTTACAAATCTTTCAAACTCATCAACTTTATGTTTTTTAGCTAATAAATCAGCAAGATCTTTTGCTAATCCATAATCTTTAATCCTTGTTGCTTTTTCTGCAATTAGTTCTGGCAATTTTAATTTATCCAAATAACTTTTAGTTACAACTGTTCCAATAATATCTGTTTCTGGATACATTCTAGCTGCACCAGGCATTGGTCTCATAAAAGATGTTGTTCCATCTGGTTTAGCCATACGTACTTCTTTAATAACTCCTTCTGTTATCATTAATATACGATCATAAACAGCATCTAAAGCTCTCAATACTTTTTCTTTTTTGTCAGCTATTATTATAAATCCATCTTTTTCTTTGCATGCTAGCTTTTTTTTAATTTCTGAAAGCTCTTTTTCAGTTATTCCATATTTAGGTTTAGGATGAAATTCATCAGAGTGAAATAAACCACCAACTCCTGCCTTTACTTTTCCATAATCGCTTAATTCACTTCCAACTCTCCTTCCAGGACATGTTTCTCTTCCTAAAATTCCTTTAAAGTTTGGTAAGTTTATTCCATAAACAACTCCTTTATTAGATAATGCACTCTTAATTACTTTTGATTCTGATTTCTTGAATATCTTGGTTAAATCAACTTTATTATTTTTAACTTTAGAAATTGTTTTACCTAATTCTTTTTTTAATTTAATCAAAGCTTGTTGTCGCATAACTTCATATTCAACTAAAGTAGGAATCATCTTTAAATCTTGGGCACCTTTAATCTCTACTCTTTCTCCACCTTTAATTGAAACATTTACATCTTGTCTTATTGTTCCTAATCCTCTTTTAACTTTTCCAGTTGACCTTAATATCATTCCAAGCTTTTCAGCACATTCTTTTGCTTCTTCTGGTGTGTTAATATCAGGGTCAGTTGCCATCTCTACCAAAGGAATACCTAACCTTGTTAAGTTGAATATATCATAATTACTTGTTTTTTCAACTATTTTACATGCATCTTCTTCCAAGCAAATAGTTTGGATACCTATTCTTTTTGGTTTGTTTGTCTCAGAATTTGTAATTTTAAGAAAACCATCCATTGCAATTAATCCTGTTCTCTGAAATGCAGAAGTATTAGAACCATCAACTACTGTTTTCCTCATAAAATGTATTTCATCAACAACTTTTGCATTTAACATTTTAGAAACAATCAAACTTATTTCTAGAGCTTCTTTATTAACTGGATGTGGTGGTTCTTCATCTAATTCAACTAAACAACATGATTGATTATAAAAATAATAATTGTAATGTTTTTCTTTTAATTGCTCTTGTTTTGCAGCTGCATCTACTTCTCCTGTTTCACCAGCAGATGCTCTTAAGTTTCTTTTTACTTCTAAATCAGGAGAAACTTGTTTTTCATCAATTATTTCAGTTTTACAATTACAAAATAGCTTTTTACCTTCTAATTGCTGGTGTATTTCTAAGCCTACTCTTAATCCAAGCTTTTTGTAGTCTAATTTAACCATGGATTAGCTGTATATTAAGAAGTTTATAAAGTTTATTGAGAGATTACTATAGTTAAGGCTTAATTCTTATGAAATTGATATTAACAATATTAGAATTCATACAACTTTCCTGTTTTCTTATAATATCTATACCATTTATAACAATTGATTAGAAGAACAATTACTATTACAACCAAAACAATAATAACACCTTTGTTAAAGCTAAGTGCTTCACTTACTCTTCCTTTTAATAATCTAGACATTGCTCTAGTCATACCACAAGCTGGGCCATCGCAGTTTGCAAAAAATCCAGATGTAGGACAATTTCCACGATAAATTAAAGGTAAAATAATATGTTTGAACACACATTTTACTGGAGAATATTTAACAGCTGATACTGGTGCTGTTCCTAATAAAACCAAGATGGATGTTAAGTTAAACACAATTGCTTGTGGTGAACCAAAACTAAGAATATCTAATAGAATTTTCTTTATTTTTGAAACTAACTTTTTTCCCATCTAAAATTCCACCTAAATAAAGCCTAAGCAATTACTTTGTTGTTAATTTATTTTGTAATTATAAAAAAAAGAAAAATAAATCTATACCCATTCAATACCTTCAAACTTATATTTTGTAGCAATTAGGATAATGTCAATGATTGTCCAAATTCCACAGCCACCTAATGTTACTAACTTAAGAATTCCTAAACCAATGTGTCCCATAATAAATCTATCTACACCTAATCCACCTAACAAAATAGACATCACAAGTGTTAATACCCAATTTACTCTTTTTGCCATAATATTCCCTCCTTTGAGTTGATTATCTGTATTTTTGATTAATATAATTATTTTTAGCTTTTTATTATATAAATGTTTCCAAAAACTTTTTATATGAATATTATTATGAGTAGTATATTACACTTTTTTGAGTGAAAAAATAGGGGTGAAACATATGGCAAAAAATGATGTAGAAGATGGTAAGGTATTTGCGTTTTTAGGTATATTTTTAACATGGATTGGATTTTTAATAGTACTTTTAGCTAAGAAGGATAATAAATATGCAATGTATTATGCAAAACAAGGGTTAGTATTAGCAATTGCATGGTTAATTGTATCTATTTTAGGAACATTTATTCCATTACTTGGATGGTTTGTTATTCTACCAATTGGAAGCTTAGTGTTATTGATTTTCTGGATAATGGGGATTGTATATTCTTTAAGCGGAGAAATGAAACCAATTCCATTGATTGGAAAATTAGCTGAAAAAATTAAGTTGTAATTTTTCTTTTTTCTTTCTTTTCTTTTTTTAACTGGCCGACAGGCTCTTTTTGTTCTGATTTAATCTTCATTATACTTTTCTTTTTACTATGTTAATTACAAATCCAACAACAACAATGGCACGGACGGACATTTTCTTTGAGAAAATATCCTACTCACCTTCGGTTCGCCCGGCCATGTTGTTGGATTTTAAAGTTTGGCCAATGTTGTTATTTTCTTGCATAATCAATTTGTAATCTTTTCATTTTTTCAATAAGGCAATAACTATTTAAACAACCAAAGAACCCTAAATCTGAATGAAGTTAACTAAATATAAAAAAGAAATACCTGCTAAATTATACAATCTATTAGAGAAAAGAGGTTTTGAAGAACTAAGACCTTCTCAAACTAAGTCAATTAAAGCAGGATTATTTGAAGATAAAAACTTATTAGTTTGCACACCTACTGGTTCAGGTAAAACATTAGTTGGAGAATTAGCAATTTTAAATTCATTATATCATAATATTGGAAAAGCTGTTTATATTGTTCCTTTGAAGGCATTAGCTAATGAGAAATATAAAGAATTTAAGAAAAGATATCCAGACTTAAAAATTGCTATTTCAATTGGAGATGTTGATTCATCAGAGACTCATTTATCAAACTATGATCTTATTTTATGTACGAGCGAAAAGTTAGATTCACTTTTAAGGCATCATGCACCTTGGTTAAAAGATTTAAAAGTTGTAATTGTTGATGAGATTCATTTATTGAATGATCCTGGTAGAGGTCCAACTTTGGAAATATTAATTACAATTCTTAGATCAATGTTAAAAGATATTCAAATAATTGGTTTAAGTGCTACAATTGGTAATCCAAAAGAATTAGCAGCATGGTTAGATGCAGAATTAGTTATTGACAAATGGAGACCAGTTAAATTAGAGCAAGGAGTTCATTTAGATAATGAGATTGAATTTGTTGAATAAAGTCTTACATCTCATCTGGTGCATCTATTCCTAATAATCCTAAACCAGTCTCAATTACTTGTTTAGCAGAATAAATTAATAGAATTCTTGCTTTAAGTAAATCTTCAGGTGCTTTTAAAATTGGAGAAGCATGATAAAATTCATTAACTTTCTGGCAGAGATCTAATAAATATCTTGTAATAATTGATGGCTTTAAGTGAGAAGCTGCATTTGCTGCTATTGCAGGGAACTCTCCTAACATTTTAATTATTTCCTGTTCTGTTTCATCATAAACTTCATATTTTACTTTTTTTACAAAGTTGTTATCAAACTTTTCATCTAATTTTCGCATAATACTACATATTCTTGCATGTGTATATTGAACATAAGGTCCAGTTTCACCTTCAAAACTAATACTTTCTTTAGGATTATAATACATGTCCTTAACAAAATCAATTTTTAGCAAAAAGAATTTCAATGCTCCAAGACCAATCATCTCTGCTCTCTTATCAACTTCTTTTTCATTAAGATCTTTATGTCTTTCTTTTATTCCAAATCTAGCTAGTTCTTTCATTTGCCTAATTAAATCATCACCATCAACGACTTTTCCTTCTCTGCTTTTCATCTTGCCTTCTGGTAAATAAACCATTCCATAACTTAAATGTTTCAGAGAAGATGCCCATTTGTGGCCAAGTAATTCAAAAATTTTGAATAAAACATCAAAATGAGTTTTTTGTTCTGAACCTACAACATAAATAGACTGATCTAATTTGTAATCATCAACTTTCTTTTTTCCAAGAAAAATATCTTGTACAATGTAAAGGGAAGTTCCATCACTTCTTAATAAAATCTTCTTTGGAAGTTTAAACTTTTCTAGGTCTGCAATTACTGCTCCTGTTTCATCTTTTTCAAATATTTTATTCTTCAAACCATTCATAATAATTTCTTTGCCTTCTTTATACATTTCACTTTCATAATAAAATTTATCAAAGCTAACACCAAGATTTTTATAAGTTTCTCCAAATCCTTTGTATACCCATGAATTCATTCTTTTCCATAATGAGATTGTTGCTTTATCTCCTTTTTCCCATTTTTGTAGCATTAATTGTGCTTCTTTTTCAAGTTCTATATTTCTTTTCTCAGACTTTGCAGCTTCTTTTGCAAACATAACATAAAATTTACCAACATAAAAATCAGATTTAACATCTGGTAATTTATTTTTACCCCATTTTTGGTAAGCTAACATTGATTTGCAAATGTGAACTCCTCTATCATTTACTAAACATGCTTTTGTAACTTTGTTGCCATTGAAATCTAAAATTTTAGAGACAGAATCACCAATAACACAATTTCTAACATGGCCTAAATGTAAAGGTTTATTTGTATTAGGTGAACAAAATTCTACCATTACTTTCTTTTTTTCTTTGCTTTGTCCATATTTATGCTTTTGTTTGTAAATTTCAGTTAATACATCTTTAGAAAATGAAGTGTTATTTATGAAAAAGTTAAGGAAAGGACCAGTTGCCTTTGCTTCTTTGATTGATTTAATCTTTTTCTTTTTAATTTCAGTATTGATTGCTTTAGCTAATTCTTCTGCAATCTTTTGCGGAGATTTTTTAAATTCTTTTGCTAATGAAAAACAAGGAAATGCATAATCTCCCATCTTAGAATCTTTTGGTTTCTCAACTACTGGATTCTTAACTTTTTGAGATTTTAGTAATTTTACTATTTCTTGTTGGAATTTGTCCATATTAGGTAGAATGAGAGTATTTATTTATATATTTAATGCTAACTATTGATATACTTAATGTTAATTAAGATAGTTAATTAATGTCTAATTACAAAATTCAGTATATTTACAATCTGAATCTAAGCATTCAACACATTTATTGAAATATTTTTCAACATTTTTTATACAGCCAACACTTTTGAATGTGCCTGCATATGCAACTTCTTTGCATTTTTCAAATTCATCACAATCTATATTAAATGTACATGTTTTTGGTGTTGGTGATATTGCATATATATCTGGATGAGCTTTACATTTTCCATTGACACATGAGTCATCTTCAAAAAATGATGATTTCCAAAAACAATCTTGATTTGTTATGCATGGATCTCCAATTCCTCCTTTCTCAGTACATGCTTTATCAAATAATTGAACCATAGAACAATTATTCATTAATTCTATTTTTTTAGATGCACATTTTTTATATTCTATACTGTCAAAATCTATAATTTGATTGTTATTATTATCAATTCCATCCCCACATATTTCATCACAAATTAATGTTCCTTCACAACTAGGATCTTCACAATCAAATAGACCATTTAGGTTATTATCTTGGCCGTCATTGCAAACTTCATTACATGTTTCGCTGAAACAAACTGGATCTTCGCAATCTATCTTTTTATTAAAATCATTATCTATACCATCATTACAATATTTTTGAAAATCTTCAGATGTTGATACAACCTGATTGTATACCCATTCTTGAATTTGGTATTCATTAATAAATTCATTACAATCTTCTACTCTACATACATATTCTTGACAATCTGTTTTCCCATTACCATTATTATCAATTCCATCACCACAAATTTCTAATGGTTTTTCAAATTCTTTAAAAAATATTGAGTCGCAGAATTCTCCATCAACATCTCCAAATTTATTAAATATCTGATAACACATGTAAAATTTGCTGACATCATTAAATGAATCTCCAGTAAAAGCCCAGCTCATTAATGAGTATTCAGAAAATCTAACATTGTCTTTAGAATAAGAACAGCCATAATGATATTCTAAATTAGGAAATATATCTAATAATAATTCTTTAGCAATCTCTTTATCAGGTAAACAATTTGGATATCTTGGCGCATCAACATTAGTAGATGTTGTATATTCATCTGCTAACCCACCAAATAAATGCCCCCATTCATGACTAATAACTTGCATTTCTCCAGGATAAAGTGGGATTTTTTCATCATTTTGTGTGAAAAATTCAATTTGTGTACTATGTTTTGTTGATAATTCTAAATGTCCGCCATTATATAGTGCTTTTGATACACAGATATCATTACATAATATTGAAACTTTTACATTATTGATTCCACAGTTGTTTAGCATCTCTGCATAATCGATATTTGGATCTCTACATTTACATGGATTTGAGAATTCATTGTATAATTTGTATGCTTCTTGGACTTCATCAATATACCAAAAATTAAATTTATCTTTGTTTGATTTTAATGGTGAAAAATAGAAAATCCCTCTTGTTTTACCTACTTCTTTTTTCTCTCCTGTTTCAGAATCAATATAATATGATTCAATACCTTCTCCTTCTAGATCTAATAAGTAATTGATTGGATCAGTAACTTGTTCTATAGATTCATGATTAAACCCAATAAATACTAAATTAATTCTATTAGGGTCATTAATGTTATTAGTATGTAAAGAAGGTTTACTTTTAAATTGTTTAAGGTGTGAACAGATATTCTCTTCAGTAATTGTTCTTCCTGTAATTAAATTATCCCTATTATTTCTTGTATTTTGTTTGTTTTGAGTAAATTTATTCGGTGTTTTTTGTTGAAACAATCTTTTCCATTTCACAAAATCTTCTTTTTTTACTAACTCTTGTTCTTTTGTTGGTGTTTTTATCTTAATCTCAATTGGTTTAGCAGGATTAATTTTATCATCAATAGGTATTTTTAATTCTAAGATCTCATGTTCTTGGATATTGTAATCTATAAGATTAATTGTATCATCATTATTGAATTTTTCAGAAATCAGAGCTGTTTTACTTTCAAATGTTTCTGTTATAATAATTTCTTTTCTATTAACAAATTGTTTAACATAAATTGTAGAATCATGATTTCTTTGTTCAGGATTAGGAAGAAGACGCTTAAACATATCAAATTTTTCTTTGTTGTATTCTTGAGTATATGTTTTTATAATTTCATACTGTGCTTTATTGTTTTTTAATACTACTACTAACCATTTGCCATCTTCAGTTTTTGATATTGTTTTTTTTGCTTCTCCTGTTAAATCTTCGCTCATAGTACAGCCAGCTAGAAATAATAATGATATGCTAAGAATAATTATTAATATTGTTGTTTTTTTCATTAAAATCATTAATATATGTATACATATAAATAGTTTACTAGCTAATTATCTTTTCCTTGCCTTTAATTCCATTGTATGCTCAATTCTTCTAAGTAAATGATTAGTTTTTTTTTGCTCTTGAAGCATTTTTGAAAGCATTTTATTGGTTAATCTTGTATCAATAATCCTCCAAATAAACAATAGAACATAAACACCAAAAACTCCTCCAATAAAATAACTTAAAGTACCAAACATTTGTTTAATTGACTCTAATGCTGGTTCAATTATTCCTAAATCACTAATTGGGGTTGCCATAATGTTAATTTAGAGAGAATTTATTTATATGTTTTGCGGAAATTAGTAATAAATCACTTAACAAATTCTAATATTTCATTAAATACTTCATTCTGTGTTTCACCATCTAATATTACATGTTTATTACTCTCAATCCACTTTATTTCTTTATCTTTATCACTTGTTGCAATATTATTATAAACATATTCTGCATTTTCTTTTTTTACTCTTGGATCATTTGTTGCTTGCATTATTAGAATTGGTTCTTCAACATGTTTTAATGATCTTTTAACAGATTTTATTGATTTTTTTAATTCATGTACAGATTGTGTAGGAACAGCTTCATCATATGTTACTTTTTCTTCTTCTGTTAATGTTCTTTCAGAATATTTTTGAAAATATTTGAATAACCAAATAAAATTAACTTTCCAATCTTTCATTTTAACAGCAGGTGCAATTGTTACAAGACCATCAAACTCTTTATTTTTTGCTAACAACAATCCTAAAGAACCACCTGTTGACATTCCAACAACATATGTCTCATCTGTTAAATAATCAAGCATATCATAAGCAAATTCAACTTCTCTATACCATTGTTTCCAAGATGTTTTTTCAAGTATATCTAAGCCTTCACCATGTCCTGATAGTCTAACACCCATAACAGTATAACCTTCTTTATCTAAAAATTCAGCAAGTTCTCTAACTTCATTTGGAGATGCACCAAGACCATGTATTAGTAAAACACCTTTTGGAGAAGGATGTTCATAATACATGTATAAAAAATTTTGACTCATTTCTCTTAAATCATGTAATTCTTTGTCTTTGACATTGTATTGATCAATTATTTCAATTAATTGAAAGAATGTTTCAGGTGTTCTTTCAACAGCCATTATTTCATTTGCCTGTTGTTTTAATTCTTTAATTTCAACAGGATCTACATGAACATTAGAACATTTAGGTACTAACAATAGAAGTAATAGTAATAATATTATTGACATGATTAATAATATTTTTAAATCTCTTTTTTTGGTGAAATTAAGCATATAACTATTCTTTAGTTATTGTTATATATATTTTTCTCTTAATTTTAAGGCGATTTCATAACAAACTTTAAAAACACCCTTTATATCTTTGTAATTATGGTAAAAGAAATCATTAGACAGCCAATTGTCACAATATTAGGGCATGTTGATCATGGAAAGACATCATTGCTAGATACAATTAGGCATAGCACTGTAACAGAAAGGGAAGCAGGTAAAATAACACAAGCAATTGGAGCTTCTATTGTGCCAGAACAAACAATCCAACGTTTATGTGGGAAATTATTAAAAAAACTTAATATTGAGCTTACTATTCCTGGTTTATTGTTTATTGATACACCTGGACACGCAGCTTTTTCAACTTTAAGAAAAAGAGGTGGAAGTTTAGCTGATATTGCAATTGTGGTTGTTGATATTAATGAAGGCTTTAAACCACAAACATTAGAAGCATTAGAAATTCTAAAAAACTCAAAAACACCATTTATTATTGCTGCTAACAAAATTGATTTATTACCTGGATGGAGAAAACAAAGTGAAGCAATCTTGGAAAATATTAGCAAACAACAAGAAGATGTTATGAGAAAAATTGAAGAAAGATTATATGAAATTGTTGGTAAACTACATGAATTAGGTTTTGAAAGTGAAAGATTTGATAGAGTTGAAAGTTATACTAAACAAATTGCAATTGTTCCTATCTCAGCAAAAACAAATGAAGGATTACAAGAATTATTAATGGTGTTATCAGGGCTGACACAGAAATTTATGGCAGATAAATTAAAATGTGATATTGCTAAAGGAGCAAGAGGCAGTATTTTAGAAGTTAAAGAAGAACCAGGATTAGGAAAAACAGTTGATGTTATTATCTATGAAGGTTATGTTAAGGTAAATGATATTATTGTTATTGGTGGGCTTGATAAACCAATTGTAACAAAAGTAAGAGCTTTGCTTGAACCAAAACCATTATCTGAAATGATGGATAAGAAAAGCAAATTTAAGGGAGTAAAAGAAATATGTGCAGCTAATGGTGTTAAGATTGCAGCTCCTGAAATGGATGATGTAATTGCTGGTATGCCTATTTTTGCTGTTGGAGATGGTGAAGATATTGAAGAAATAAAAGCACAAGTGCAACAACAAATTGATGAAGTTATGATTGAAACAGATAAGGAAGGAATTATTATTAAAGCAGATGCAATTGGCAGCTTAGAAGCATTAACTACTTTGTTAAGAGAGAAAGGTATTTCTATTAGAAAAGCTAAGATTGGAAAGATTTCTAAAAAAGATATTATTGATGCAGAAGCAAATGAAAATGATTCTTTTGCAAGGGTAATCTTAGGTTTTAATATAGATGTTATGCCAGATGCTGTATCTTATCTTAATGAATCTGGTGTTAAGGTAATCAGTAGTAATATTATATATAAAATTATTGAAGATTATGAAAAATGGCTTACTGAGGAGAAAAAAAGAATTGAATTAGAAGGTTTAGAAAAATTAGGTAGAGGAGCTAAATTATTAATTATGCCAAATCATACTTTTAGACAATCAGGACCTGCAATTGTTGGAATTGATATTACTGCAGGAATGCTTAAAACAAATACACAATTAATGAAAGCAGATGGTGTTCCTATTACAAGGGTTAAGTCTTTGAAAAATGGAGAAGATAATGTGAGTGAAGCAAAAGCAGGAACACAACTTGCATTGGCAATGGATGGAATTACAATTGGAAGACAAGTGCATGAAAAAGATGTAATGTATTCATTTATTTCAGAAGAAGATTTTAAAAAACTAAAAGAATATAAAGATTATTTATCAAACGATGAAAAAGAAGTATTAAAAGAAATCGCAGAGATTATGAGGAATAATAATCCTACATGGGGAATATGAAAAAAAGCTTGTAAGGCTGGTAAGGCTTGTATGGCTTGTAAGGCAATCAATGGTTGCCTTCCAAGCCTTCCAAGCTTCAAGCCTTTCAATCTATAAAATAAAATGGCACGAATGCAATTTTTGAATAAGAAAAAAGTAAAAGAAATCTTCTCTATATTAGATAACCAATGGGATCTAAAAAAAGGTTTTGAAAAAAAATTAGACTTTGTTTTTTTACTTAATTCTAAGAATAAAATATATGTAATTAATAATGAAATAGTTAATGTTGATTTTGATGCATTACGTATTGATTCAATGGGTATGTATTTTGGAGAGCTAAAAGAAGGAGATACTAAAAGTAAGGAACCTAAAAGTAGAGGGGCTAAAAATAAAGAAATTAGGTTAAGTATTGAAGGTTCGCAAATACTTGGAGAGTTTGCAAGAAAAAATGTAATTGAAATTTCAGATGGACTAATGAAATTATGGATTAGAGGTTATGATGTTGAAGTTAAAACAAAAAATTCTTCTGGGGAAAAAGAAACTAAAGACGAATCAAGTCTAAGTGCATATGTTATAGTAAAAAATAATAATGATTTCTTTGGTTGTGGAAGACTTAAAGAAGGAAATATATTAAATCACATTCCTAAATCAAGACGAGTTAGGAGTGTTGACTGATTAGAACATTTTAATTGATTAAGCAGCATTTCTTAATTGATATCTTTGATGTGCAAAATTTGCTGAAACTACTACTCTTTGCATATTATATTTTTCTCTGTATTTTTCAGCTCTTTGATCAAGATAAGGGATTATACTAATGGAATATCTTATAGAGGGCATTAATTTGTTTGCTTGGCTTCTTAACTCACATGATTGAATCATTGCAGCTTTATGTTGTTTGATAAAATTAGCAAATACTTTTAAATATTTTGGATTATAATCTTGGCTAGCTAAATGGTCATAAAACCCTTGGAGTTTTTCAGCCATAATATCTCCTTTTACAATTGTCCACTTTATTTTTTCACTTCTTGATAAGTTCATGGTTTCCATATTATCTTTGATATCATTTCTTTTTCCTACAATGCATGAATCAAAATAAGGGTCACCTGCTTCAAGTCTTTGTTTTGCATCTTCAACAATATCATCTGTGTATTTAACATAACCCTTTATTTTGATTAATCTCATTACAGTTAATTCTTTTCTTTTTAATCTTGAAATAGTTGGATATTCTTCTTCTGTTTCATCACACATTTCAATAAGATCAGTGAAATATTTTTCATATTGGTCTCTATAGTTTTTAGGTAAAGATGATTCAATTGTCATTAATGTTTCTCTAATATTACTGAAATCATTTTTTTCTTTTTCAACAATTTTTATACCTATTTTTTTAACAAGATCATCTAATGTAAAGTTACTTAGGTCTTTTTCTTCTATTTCAGCTTCTCTATAAATTTCATCTATTGCTCTTCTAACTCTTGTATAATAATTTTTATTATAAGCAGAACTATCATAATGTTTTTCACTTTTTCTTCTTACTCTTATTTGTTGATTTCTTAAGTACCATAAGAATGTATCTTTTAATCCCCTTCCTCGTAATTTTCTTCTTTCTCCTTTCCCTCTTACTTTTTTAGGTCTACTTTTTATTTCTGTAGCAACACTATCAAGCATTGTACTATAAACTTGTAAACATCTTTGTTTGATTGTTTTCTCTACAATATTCATAATTAATGTGTATTTATTTGTTAATACATATACGTCATGTGCAACATCTTCTCCTAATTGTTTATTTCTTTCTTCTATTTGTTTCTTTTCAGCCATTGCAATCTCTCTTTTTCTTTCTTTTTCTGCTTCAGGAATATCTTCATTTGGGTTGAAGTTTAGAACTACTTTCACATCAAATAATCTAATGATATCTTTTAACATTCTTTCAGCTTCATAAATGCTTCCACTGCCATCTTCTACACAATCATGTAATATTTTTGGTATGGCATATCTTTCATTACTAATTTCTCTACCATTTGTTAGAATAAGATCATATGTGTCATATGCTATTAAATCAGTTGTCATCCTGTTTACTAAATTATCCATATCAGATTCAGATGTAGGCAATCCATCTATTCCTAATTCATTGGCTTTTTCAATTATATCAGCTACACTACTTTCATCTGCTGTTACTATTTTATCTATACTATTATCATCAATTGAAACATCTTCAAATAACTTAACTGTTTTTCTCAATTGATAAACAAGTGATTTTTTAACTAAATCTGCTTTACCCATTGATGCTTCTGTAATTAATTTTCTTTCATCTTTTACATTAAAAGAAAATGGTATCAATTCTTCATATAATTCTTGTTCAATGACAGAATAAGTAGTTGCATGTCCATAATCTTCTAAAGCTGTTGATAGACTGTGAGAAAGAAAAGGATTTCCACATTGACGCTTCATTCCATATAATATTTCAAATGCTAAACTATGGGCTCTGTTAAAATCATCGCCAAAATTATTTTTTATTAATGCTTTACTTGTTATATTATTACGAGCATTATTTTTGATTAATCTCTTTATAGCATCTAAACTAGGCTGTATCTGTTTAGCAGTTGTATCTATGGCCATCTTTATATAAGGGAATGAATTAGCATTTATAAATCTTATTAGTATATACTTACTATGTAGTAGTTTATAATCAGTGGTTAATTATATTGATTTCCAGATTTCGTCTCCAACAAAATGAATGTTCTTAATAACTTTCCCAGAATTAGTAGTTTTCATTTCTTCTGCATCTAATAATGCAACTCCTATTGCCAATGGTTTGTTGTGATCTTCATCAACAATTACAACAAAATCTCCTTTTTTGAAACCTTCATTATCTGTTTCTTCTAATACTTTTGTAATGCCTGGTCTCATGATATCTGCTCCGTTAACTACAAACTTAATTGCACCTTTATCTACTGTAATTGTTTTAATGTTGGTTTGAGCTAATCTATTCTCTGCTCCATCTAATTTTTCAGTTAATTCTAGGATTAATTTTAATGTTGGAATTAATTTATCATCATGATAAAAGAATAATATTTTATTATTAACTTTTATAAATATATCTTCCTTAACAACATTATCTTTTTTAGTCATAACATTGTTAATTCTGAACTTTTCTTCAATCTCTGCCATTAACTCTTTTATTTCTTTTTTGCTAAGTTGTTTTCTCAATTTCGTTGTTAGTTTTTCGTTGTTAGTTTGTCGTAACTGTTGTTATACGACAAACGACTTACGACTAACTATTAACCTCCTCAATCTTAATAATTATTATAGCATCTGTGTCTTTCATCTTTTCAATCAATTTTCTATCAATATCTTTTGCTGCTTTTGTTGCATTGATTGCAAATGTTCTATAATCTTTATAATCTGATTTTCTAATAACTAACTCTTTGTTGTCTTCAAAGCCAGTATTAATTTCACAAATAATTATTTCACTTAAATCATCAGTAGTTATGGTGAGTTTTACTTTTCCTTTTAACTTTTTTAATTCTTCTAAATTAAAATCACTATTTACACCAATAATACAATCACCCTTTATTGTTAAGTTCTTATCTTTAGTAAATTCAAAAGTATTATAATGTGTTCCTAGTAAATTTTTGTGTCCGTAAGCTTTGAATTGCATTTTTTGAAGGTTTTGAGTATTAGGGGTTTGGAATGTTTGGAAGGTTAAATTTCACAACCTTTTATATTCTCCTAACTTTCTAAACTTTTTGAATACAACAAAATATATAAATCTTCTCCTCAATAAGGTTATTATGGATCCAATTAAGAAGTTTTACATGGGGTTAGCAATTTTAATTTTGTTAATGGTACTTTTTGTAGGGTATGTTGGTTATAACATAACTCATTCTGATGCTTATCAAGACATTAAAGATTATGATATTAAATATGAAAGTTGTATGAGTAATTGTAATATCCCTTCTGTTATAGAAACACAAGAAGAATGTGAAAAGAGATGTTTTGATGAATTTGAAATGAGAAAAGGAAATTAATTTTTTATTTGTCTTAAAATAATAACATCTTCATGATTGTTTTTTTCTATAATCTTTATTCTCCACAATCTTTATAAACAACTTAAATATACTATATGTTATGATTGAAGATTTTATGCCAGAGGGAGTAGAGGATTTTAAGGACATGTATTTAGTGCAAAGTTATCAAATGATTTGTCAAAGACTTTCTAAGAAAGGCTTAAGAATGAGACAGCACAAGTACACAGAGATGAAAGCTAGTTAAATCTTTGTAGCATAATCCAGGGGATTTATGCGGAAGTGATTTAATGAAAATTTAATATTTTTATTAATTTTTTTCTTTTATATTTTCTTTTCATAAATTTTGATTTTTTATTGACAGATTTCTAAACAAAGAAATAAATAAAAAAGATAATGGCTCTCCGTGGGAGTGAGTGGGGTGTTTCACAAGAAATAGTTAGTGTGGGGGAGAGCCACTTTTTCATTGTGATACTATATACTATAACTGAACTAGTATATAAATGTTACGTTTTTGTATACTAGTTTACTTGTTTTAGTGGTTTATTTATATACAAACTTGATTTTTGGTTAAATCTGTGGAAAATAATAACAATGGCACAGATGTCTCTACTAATAATCAATAATTCCAATAAAAACCATTTGAATAAAATCCAAATCTTTACTATAAAAAAAGATAGTAAAGTTTATAAATAACCAGACTTTTCAAGCATTCATGGTAGTTACACAACGTAGATCAAGAAGAAAAGCAACTGGTGGTAGATTTAAGGCTGGTGCTAGAAGTAAAAAACAGTATGAATCAGGCAATAAACCAACATTACCTAAAATTGGAGAAAAGCAGAGCAAAACTGTTAGAACTATTGGTGGTAATAACAAATTAAGAGTAATGCATGCTGAATTCATTAATCTAGTTGATCCTAAAACTAAAAAGTCTAGTAAAGTTAAGATGAAGAATGTAATTGATTGTCCTGCAAATAAGCAGTATACAAGACAAAATATCTTAACAAAAGGCACATTAGTTGAAACAGAATCTGGAAAGGCAAAAATCACAAATAGACCAGCACAAGATGGTTGCGTTAGTGGTATTTTGGTTAAGTAATTCTTTATATTTATATTTTATTTAATTAATATAAGATTAAACATTAAATTTCTTTTAATCAATTGAATCTAAGTTAAAGTAGTTTCTTTATTTTTTATTTTTAACTTATTTTCTTTTCCTAGAACATCTTCAATTGCTTTAATTGCAACTTTTACCATATCATCTTCAGGTTCTCTTGTTGTTAACTTTTGCACCCATAAACCAGGCTGCATAATAACTTTAACTAACCAACTGCTGCAATGTTTTGCTGTAAACTTCAGGAATTCATAACTAACAGCAGCTAACGGAAACAAAAATAGAATTCTTACACTTAACATTATTACTTTTCTCCATACAACAGTGAGGTTCATAATACTTGGCCAAATTGTGATTACAAGCCAAGGTACAATACTAAAAACAATAATACCTAAGAATATTACAAACAACAGAAAACTAGTTCCACATCTTGGATTAACTGTTGAATAGCTTTGGCAGTTTTTGATAGTTAACTTTTTCCCAGCTTCGTAACAGTTTACTGCCTTATGCTCTGCACCATGATATTGAAATACTCTTTTTATGTCTTTCATCAATCCAATTAGATAAATATAAGCAATAAATATGGATAATTTTATGATTCCATCAATTAAATTAAACAAAATTGATGATTTCTCTTCTTGAATTCCAATTAATACTGTTAATGCATATGGTAAAACAACGAATAAACCAACTGCAAACAATAATGATAAGAAAATTGTAAAAGCAATTGCAATTTTAGATAATTCTTCTTTTTCTTTTGGTTCTTTGTTTGCTTTAATATTTGCTTTATTTGATTTTGTTTTTACTGTTTCTTTATTATCTTTTTCTTTGTTTTTACTCTCATCTTCTTCATCAAGAGACTCATTTGCACTAAAAGTTAATGCCTTAATACCTAAAACCATCATTTCTAATAACATAACAACTCCTCTAAACAAAGGCAATGCTAAAAATTTGAATTTTTTAGTAATAGAATCATACTTCATTGGCTCAATTATTACTTTTTTATTTGGCTTTCTAACAGCAACACTTACATAATTAGGAGACTTCATCATAACTCCTTCTATAACTGCTTGCCCACCAATGTTAAGCTTAGAACTCTTTGTCATAGCTTTAATGATATATAGATAGTATAAAAATGTTTTCTTATGTAGTATGTGCATAGCTCCTAACAGATATGTTGTTGCTGCCGGTTATAGTGGCTGAAATCCCATTGAATAATTTATTAAAACACGTTATGTAGTGTATAATTGGATTTCAGTTCCCAATATAAAAAAACATATAATGCCACTATAACAAATTTGAGGCAGTAACAACATCATAAAAAAAGCTATGCACATATCTTATGTAATTTATGATTATAATCTATCATAATAAGAAATATATTTCATTAATCCAATAAAATAGTGTATTTAGATCTTTTCCATGATTCTCTAAACTCTTCAACACCTTTATACTCAGAATTAAAGGTTTCTTCATTTCCATCAATAAAAAATACAAATTCATTTTGTTCTTCGCTTGTCCCATATTTCATGTTGAAAATTCTGACCATATCATTTGGTGCAAGCATCCATCTTCCAGCTATTTTTTCTAATTCATAGTTTAATCCCTCTTTACTATCTGACGGCAAATAAGCTTTATATACAAGTTCAGAACATACTAAGACATCCTCTGATGCAAAATCAAAATTATAGTCATAAGGCTTAAGATAATTATCAAATGTATAAAGCAAGGCTTTAAGCTTATCCATCTTAGAAAGTTTTGGCCTAATTGCTGCAAAATAATCTGATGTTGCAGATACTTCAAGTGGAAGAATTATAATTCCTTCAGCTTTACCTTCTATAGTAGTATAAGGATATTTCCCTTCATATAACTTATTTTTATCTTCATATAATTTAGGGAAGTTTATCTTGACATATTCACTAACTTTCATCCCTAATAATTCTTTTGCTTCTTCTTCAAAATATTCATCTAATACATCTAAAGTACCAACATATAATGCTGCATGTGTCCAGAATCCTGGCATACCTGCATTGCTTACATACCAATTTCTTCTCTGGAAAATAATGTCTCCTGGTTCAAGTTTTTCATAAACCTCTTGAATTCTTTCAATTGTGATTATATTATGATGCCTTGTTTTGATTCTTGTTTCTCCCATGAGATTACTGACACTTTTTTGTATAGGTAACCATTGATCCATTGTATGTGTTTCAAATGTATCAAATATGCTGTCAAGTTTAATGTATGAAATTTTACCTGTATCACCAAGTAAATCATAATAATCTTTTGAATCAACTTCCATAAGTTCTATAATATCATCATTAAGTGAATGAAATTGTTTAATATATTTTATATATGCGTTACCTGCTTCAATTTTTGCAGATGTAGATGGATAATATAAATTATTTTTTAATATCATATATGAATTAGATATGTTAGTCCCTGGCAAAACTTCATTTAATTGCATCTCAACAAAATAGTTGTTATTTATTTCATTTGCAATATTTATTGTTACCTTGTATTTTGTAAGGTAAGATGTATATGCAATAACAAATGCTCTTATATTAAGTTCAGGATACTTAAAGTAATTAATTTGATAAAAATACTTGTATTCTTCATTAAAGTTTTCTAATATTATTATATGATCAACAACTTTTGCAAAAAGAGTTTTTAGTTCATATGTATTTTCAGGAGTTGCTTTTTTCATATCTAAACCTAATAACTCTGAATTAATAAGTTCTTCATAAGATTTATCTAATGATACTAAAGTTTCTTTAAGATATATTGTATCTTTGTCTAGTTTTTCCATTAGTTCTGGTATTTCAGACTTAGCAATCTTAATATTATTGACTGGAAATAATGAAAAGATTAAATATAGGAATATTAAGAAAAACGTAATACCTATTAAAAAGATATAATATTTTTTGAAAAATTTAAATTTTTTATTTTTTTTAATTCTTGATACACTTAAATGATGGATAAAAGGGTAAATGTAAATAACCCACGATGCAAGATAAAAACCAAGACCAACATGTACATGATATGGATAAAAAAGTCTTGTAACTATTGCAACAAATGTTGCAGCAGTAAGAACAAATGATATTATAAATGGTATTATGTTATTTTTATTAAAATGTTTTTTAAGGAATTTATAGTAATATTTCATTTTTTCTTTCCTGATCCTTCACCAGTTAGCATTTTTTTGTCAACTTTTCCATATTTTAAAAATAAATGGATTGGATAAAGAACTCCAAGAACAACAAAAGGATCTTTGACATCAATAATATCATCTTTTGTTATTTTATTTCTTCTTTTAACAAACTCTTTAATTTTTTTCCTGGTATATTTTTTATTGTTGATATGTTTAACTTGTTTGAAAAATTCAGAAATATGCAGCTTAAAGTTTGATTTAAATGCTTTTTTCCAATGTTTTTCTAACTTTTTAATCTCTTTTTTCTTTTTTTCATCTTTGTTAATCTCATCAAAGAGTGCTAATATAGCTGTTGTGAGATTTTCAGTTCTAACACTTTTATCATATTTTTTAATAGTTTTACAATCACCATTTACTGCGATTTCATAAGCTAATAATGGGTAATTTACATTTGAAGCTACTGATTGATTCAGACCACCCCAAAATCTAGGATTGATTTCTATTAAAACTGGTTTTTTATCTGATCCCATTCTAAAATCAATCTCAGCAAGTCCATGCCACTTGATTTTTTCAAGAAATTTTGTGGCAATCTTTTCCATCTCTTCTGCGTTGACATTTTTTCTGTATACACTTGGACCACTTTTGTATGGATATGTTTTTATATTCTTATAAGTCATCATTGCTCTTTTTTTACCTTTGTTAAACAAGGCAGTTACACAATAATCTTCACCACCTACACCTTCTTGGATTATAGGATAATTTCTTGGTTTTAATTTAGATTTTTTAACAGCATTACTAAATTCATAGATTAAATCATCTCTATTCTTAACTTTAACTAGTCCAATTGATGCAGCTGATTCAGGAAGTTTAATAAAAACAGGAAAATTTAGTTTTGGAGTTATTTTGTATAATTCTAAAATATCTTTTACTATTATTGTTTTAGGGGTAGGTATTTTATATTTTTTGAGAAGCAAAGGTATTTTTCTTTTATTATGTACACTCATTATTTTATCATAATCATCAACACATATTTTCATATGTTTACTTAACTTTTTTCTATATTTAGAAATTGTATATGTTTCTTTATGAACAGGTAGAAGCATAATTTCTTCATTGTATTTTTTTTTATACTCCTTTGCTTTTTTAATTAAATCATTTACAAATTTGTTCTCATTTTCGTTAGGATCAGTGTATATGAAATTATTTTTACTATACTTTGAAAAGAAAGTAGTTGCAAATTTCTCACTATCAGCAGTGATAACTGTTATTCCTTGTTTTCCTAATGCCCTTGCTGCGATCAAAGTTTGCCAGCTTCTTGCAAATGTTATTATACATACCATATAATCTTTTTAGATGTAGATAGTATAAAAATGTTTTCTTATGATTTCTTATTTTTTCTTTGGAAAATTATTTAAACTTCCATGCCTATTTCATGTAAATCATGAAGATAATCCTTAAACTTAACAAAACAGTGCAGGAAAATGCTGCCATCTACTTTGAAAAGTCAAAAAAAGCAAAGAAAAAGCTAGATGGAGCTTTAGAAGCTATTGAGAAAAGTAAGAAAAAGCTTGAGAAAGAAAAAGCTAAGTTTGAGGAAGAACAAGTATTGGAAAATGAAAAGCAGAAAAAGGCAGCAAACAAAAGAATAAAAAAACATTGGTATGAAAAGTTTAGATGGTTTGTTTCTTCTGAGGGATTTTTAGTAATAGGGGGGAGAGATGCTACTACTAATGAGATTGTTATTAAAAAACATACAGATAATGATGATATTGTATTTCATACTGATATGAGTGGTTCCCCATTCTTTGTTGTGAAAAGTAAGATAAAGATTAAGGATGGTAAAGAAACAAAAACAACAAAAAAACCAACTGAAATAACATTACAAGAGGTTGCAAATGCAACAGTTGTATATAGTAGGGCATGGAAGTTAGGAATGTCAGCATCTGAAGTATTTCATGTTTTACCTGAACAAGTTACTAAATCTGCAAATACTGGTGAGTTTTTACCAAAAGGAGCATTTATGATACGTGGAAAAACAACTTATATGAAAGCTGGTAAAATGGAAGTTGCAATAGGTATTAAAGAATTTGATGAAAATGGTAAAAAAGTTATTATAGTTATATCTGGACCTGAATCTGCTATTTCAAATCAAACAAAAGATTTTATTGTATTACAACAAGGTAAAGATAAAGTAAGTGATATTGCTAAAAAAGTTAGAAAGAAATTTGGTGGAGAATTAGATGATATTATCAGGGCTTTGCCAAGTGGTGCATTTAGTATTAGGAAAAGATAAATCTTAATTTTTTTTAACTAGGGCGAAGCCAATGTAGCTCATGAATTTTTTATTTTCTTATTTAACTTCAACTCAATTCAAACTCATCAATATCTTTATATAAAAGCTTGTTCTACTGTTAAATTGGTGATAATTATGAATAATAAAATGTTTACAATAATCTTAATGAGTTTGGTTGTTTTCAGTATTTTTATTTTAGGATGTGACAATAAGGTGTCTTATGATAATTTAGCACCTTATGAAGGTCAACCCACTGATGATAGCCAAGCAACTGCTGAGGGTGTTGCTCAAGTTGTTATAGGTAATAATGAATTTGCTCTTGAAATGTATGAACAGTTAAATCAAGCAAATAGTGCTAGTACAAAAAATATTTTCTTTTCTCCATATAGTATTTCTAGTGCATTAGCAATGGCTTATGAAGGAGCAAATGGAGAAACAGAAGAAGAAATGAGAAATGTTTTGCATCTTCCTGAAGATTATAATCTGTTGAGATCATCGTTTGCAAAATTGAATAATGTATTCAATGAAGAAGAAAAAGAATACAAACTAAATGTTGCAAATGCTTTTTGGGCTCAACACGATTATTCTTTTTTGCCTGATTATCTCAACGTAATTGGGAGGTATTATGGTGGAACAAATGCTAATCTTGATTTTGTTAATGAAAACAAAAAATCAGTTAAGGAAATTAATGATTGGGTGGAAGACAATACAAATAATAAAATCAAAAATATTATATCCAGTTTAGATTCACAAACAAGATTAGTTTTAACAAACGCAATCTATTTTAAAGGAAAATGGAAGTATGAGTTTGATAAAAGTGATACCAAAGATATGTTTTTCAAAACTCCAAATGGTCAAAAAGAAGTAGATATGATGTATTTGAATGAAGATGAGTTTAAGTTTAATTACATGGAAAATGATGAAATACAAGTGTTAGAAATGCCTTATCAAGGGGAAGAATTATCAATGCTTGTGTTTTTGCCTAAAGTTGATGAAACAGGTATTTTTGATGCAAGTGTAGTTGAGGAATATTTTGATCCTGTAAAATTAGTTGAAGTCAAAAATAGCATGTCTAAGGAACATGTTATAATCTATTTTCCAAGGTTTACATTTGAAACAAAATATGGCTTAAATGATCATTTAATTCAATTGGGAATGACAAAGGCATTTACTTGGCCAGGTGCTGACTTTTCTGGGTTAGATGGGACAACAGATCTTTACATTAGTAATGTTTTACACAAAGCTTTTGTTGAAGTTAATGAGAAAGGAACAGAGGCAGCAGCTGCAACAGCTGTTAGTTTTAAAGTTACTTCAGCAATGCCTGCTCCACAAACCATATTTAAGGCTGACCATCCTTTTGTATTTATGATACAGGAGAAGTCAACTGGAAGCATTTTGTTCATGGGTAAAATGAATGATCCATTAGCAGAATAATTTTTCTTTTTTTGTTATTTTTTATACATTTCAACTGCACTATGCCATGCTTCTTTAATTATTCCTAAACCATCATTACCAAATGCAACACCTAATCTAGGTAATGCGCCTCCTTCTAAGATTGCATGGAATAATCCGGAAAGCTTCTCTGCAGGATAAACTTTTCTATTTCCATCTGTGCAGGTTGTTGCATGATAGAATTCAGGTGTTTGTTGTATGCCTTCAATTTTTTCTATTCCCTCAACAGTCTCAATTGCTTTTTCAATGCATCTTGTAACAACTGAAACATTCTGTCTGGTCCTTAATGGGTTCCATTCTGTTACATACTGGTCAAATAATCCTGCAAGGTTGTCTATTTCAGCACCATGCCATTTATGAGTGTATATTGTTGGTGCACTTGCATTAATTGATATTTTTACATAAGGGTGATTTTTTTTCATTTCCTTTACAAATTTTTCTAATCCATGTCTTACATTGGCTGCGTTTATCTCATTATTGCTTTTTCCTTCAGCTTCTTGGTCTTCTCTGAGTTCATAACAATTATTACAATCACATCCCCCATGCATGATCCATGGTATGTCTAAAAATATTCCATCATAATCTGCAAATTCTAATGTTCTATTTATTTGTGGAATTACGAAATGTTCAATATATTTTGAAGAAGGACACATCATTGCTGATGCTTCTCCACCATTTTGATAGCTGAGAATTTTTCCATCTTTATTTCTTTGGGCAAATCTTCTTAATTCACTATCACCACTTATATTAATTCCTCCAAATATACCTGTGTATAGAATTGCTTTCATGTCTTGATCATGTATTGCTTTGATTGCTTCTTTTGCCCTCTGCCTTTGTTTTCTTTTTTGCAGATTCTTACCAACATGTTCTATCTCTATTGCTCCAGATTCTTTAAGTTTTCTAATATATTTTCTGTAACTCCCCATATTAAAATCAGACCTAAATTTAAATCTGCTATAATCCATATTATTTCTGAAACCTAATCTTCTTTCCATAGATTAAGGAAATGCAGTGTAATTTTTAAACTTTCTTTTATTATCTATTCTTTTTTCAAAAACAATTTAAACACTAACATTCTATTGTTTGATTATGCCTAAAAAAAAGAGCAGTAAAGCAGGAACTGGTAAAAAATTAAAAACAAAAGCTAAATCCAGAAAATCTAGTAAAACATGGAATTCCTTCCAAAACTGGTGTAAAAAGAAGCTTAGTTTTATCTATTATCCTGTTCTTGGTGTATATTATGTAATCTATGCAGTTTACAAGCTAATTTACTGGCTATTCTATGGCATCTATAAATTTAGTGAGTTCTTGGTTAAAGCAATTGTTTGGGCTTACAGATTATTTTTTAAAGCAACAGATAAAACAACAGAATTTGTTCAGAAAAAGAAAATTAACAAAAAAAGAGCTGAAGTTTCTGCTGAATATCAAAAATTTAATTTAATTGAACATGATGCAGGAGATTATGATAAATTTGAAAAAAAGATTGCTAAGAGTGATTCTACGATTGGGTTAGTATTGGGAGCAAGAGGATCAGGTAAAACAGCTATATCTATTAAATTATTAGAAAATATTTATGCAAAAACAAAAAAAAGATGTTATGCAATGGGTTTTCAAGAAGAAGATATGCCTATTTGGATTGATGTTGTTGAAGATATTAAACAATTGAAAAATAAATCGTTTGTATTGATTGATGAAGGCGGGATTTTATTCAGTTCAAGAAGTTCTATGGCTGAACCAAATAAATTATTGAGTGAGTTAATGTTTATTGCTAGACATAAAAGTATTAGTATTATATTTATTTCACAAAATTCTGCTAATCTAGAAATAAATGCAATTAGACAGGCAGATTATTTAGTTTTAAAACCATCTTCATTATTGCAAAAAGATTTTGAACGTAAAAAAATCAAAGAAATTTATGAAGACATTGGTGCAAAACTTAAGAAGTACAAAAAAGATAATGTTAAGGGTATTACATATATTTATTCTGATGAATTTACAGGTTTTGTAGACAATCCTTTGCCAAGCTTCTGGACTAAGAATATTAGTAAAGCGTTTAAAGGGAATAAAGAAGAATAACTTGTTTTTAATCATAGTGTGCTTAATTCTTTTAATTTTTTACCCTAACTTTTCGGTTTAAAATCAAAAGATTTAAATAAAAGTTAGGGTATGTATTTTATATGGAAATAGTAAAGAAACATGGTTACTTTTACCTACAACATGTGTATAAAATAGATGGGGATCTTAATTCAAAGGACCTTTATTTAGGTAAATCCATTCCTAAAAACATTGAAAAGATTAAAGATGATTTCTTAAGACAAATAAATTCTCAAACAATTTTTAAAAAATTTGATTTAATTAAGAATAATTACTTGAAAAATTGGAAAAAAATTCCAGAATCAGTCAAAAAAAAGATTATTGAAAAACAAGCAATAGATTTTACATATAATACAAATGCAATTGAAGGATCTACTATAACATTAGATGAGACAAGGAGATTGATACATTATAAAATTACTCCAACAAAACCATTTGGAGATATTATGGAGTCAATGAATCACACAAAAGTATTTAATGATATCATGGGAAATAAATACCATGAGCTTTCTATTAAATTGATTATGAAATGGCATTTAGATGTTTTTAAAGAATCAAAGCCAGACATGGCTGGAATTTATAGAGAATATTTAGTTAAAGTTGGAAATTATTTATGTCCTGATTGGCAAGATATTCCACAACTTATGAAAGATTTCATCAAATGGTATAATAAAGAAAAAAAGAGATCTCCTTCTATACATCCTGTAGAGTTAGCTGCAAAAGCACATTATAGATTTGTTAAAATACATCCTTTTGGAGACGGCAATGGGAGAATAACAAGGTTAATAATGAATTTTATCTTACATAAACATGGTTTTCCTATATTAATTATTGAATACAAAAAAAGACAATCTTATTATCATGCCTTAAATCAAGCTGACAAAAAAACAGAATGGGAATTCTTAAAATATATCTATAAACGATTTTTGAAGTGGAATAAGGAGTATTTGTGATTAAACAATCTTTCCTTCTTGCCAGTCTCTAATAATCATTTTAGAAGCTCTTTTGATGTCTGGTTTGTTTCCTTTCATTAGAAGTTTTTTCTTTATTGCAATGTGTTCAATAATTTCTTCTTTATCATCAAAATCATCAACATCTTTTTCCTTAACCTTATAGAATTCTTCAATTTTTCCAGGATATTCTTCTATTAATTTCATTACAACTAAATCTGGTTCTTTTATTTTAGTATGATCTTGGGTTCCAATAAATGCATGTTTATCATCATCTTTTTCTTTGTAAGGAATAACTCCTGGTGTATCTAATAACATTATTCTAGTATCTGCTCTAATTTTTTGTACACCTGTTGTATAACCACTCATACTACTTGTTTTTGCTGCTTTTCTTCCACTTAATGCATTTATTAAAGTAGATTTTCCAACATTTGGATAACCTAATATCCCAACTCTAATTACTTTAAATTTAACATTAGCTTTTGATGCTTCAATTAAAATTCTTTCTCTTAGCATTGTTGTTCCATGATGTTTAACAGCACTAACAAAAACACATGGCTTTAATTCTTTTTTATATTTCTCAGTTTCATCTTTGTTAGCTAAATCACTCTTTGTGATAACATAGATTAATGGTTTGCCTGTTTTTTTTACTTTATTTTCTATTTCTTCATTTCTTGTTTTATCAACCATTCGTGCATCTAATAAAAGCAGTAATACATCTGCACTACTAATGACTTCATTAACAATTTTCCAAAAGTTTGCCATGATTGGTGTTTGTTGTATGGGATTTATATATTTTTGTAAGATATAGGGTAAAAAACAACAACATCATAGGCATGGACGGACTAAAGTCCTATTCGGCTTCGCCTCATCCAGCCATGTTGTTGTTTTTTGTATTTCAATAGAAAATAATTACTTTGCTAATTCATATATCTTTTCAACATCTTCTTTTTCTAACTTTACAAAACAACCAACTGGTCCTTTTTTTGTGCATAATTCTGCCATTTCTTGGAATTTAGATGCATCAATATTTGCTTGGCTTAACTTAATTGGCATTTTTATTGTTGTAAACCATTGTTCTAATGCTTCAATGCCTTTTAATGCAGTTTCTTCATTGTTTGTTGTTTCTAAATCACTTATTTTTACATCCATAACTTTCACTGCAAATTGCACAAATCTTTGAATATCTTGTTTATACACATATTTCATCCATGCTGGAAATACAATTGCTAAACCTGCACCATGAGCAATATCATACATAGCACTTAATTCATGTTCTATCATATGGCTGGACCAATCTCCTTCTCTTCCTGTGTTAAGTAAACCATTGTGTGCAATTGTGCTAGCCCACATTAACTCTGCCCTAGGATTATAATCTTTTTGATCTTTTAATGCTAGGGGTGTATTTCTAATTATGGTTCTCATTGTTGCTTCACAAAGCTCATCAGTAAAATTAACATGTTTTGTGTTTGTAAAATATCTTTCTAAAACATGGGCTAACATATCAGATGCTCCGCATGATGTTTGGTAATCAGGCAGAGTAAAATTTAATTCTGGATTCATTATTGCAAATTTTGGTCTTATCCATGGTGATCTAAAATGTAATTTTCTTTTATTTTCTTGATTTGTTACAACAGATGTCCAGCTAGATTCACTTCCAGCAGCAGGTATCGTCAAGATAACACCAATTGGCACTGCATTTTCAATAGTTCCCATTGTTTCAAACAATTTCCATACGTTTCCTTCATAATATGTACCAGCTGAGATTGCTTTTGCAGAATCAATTACACTTCCTCCACCAACAGCTAAAATAAAATCGATTTTTTTATCACGACAAAGCTTGATACCTTCTCTTACTAAGCTTAGCCTTGGATTTGGTACAACTCCACCTAATTCTATGAAGTTAATATTTGCTTTTTTTAGAGAATCAACAACTTTATCATATAATCCTGATTTTTTTATACTTCCACTGCCATAATGCAATAGGATGTTTTTACTGAGTTTTTCATTTTCTAAATACTGTGCTGTCTCCTCTCCAATTAGAAGTTCTGTATCTTTGCCGAATATTATTTTAGTTTCATTTTGAAATGTGAAGTTATCCATATTATCACCTAATTTTATGGGTATTTCTTTATTTTATAAATATTTGTGTATTATCTTGCCAAAAAAACCATCATCATAGGCACGGACGGACATTTTCTTAAAGAAAATATCCAACTCGGCTTCGCCTCGCCCGGCCATGATGGTCTTTTTTGCTTTTTATACTTGAATCTTTTATTGTCATCATGCTTGTTCACTATTACTGAACAATATGTATTTTAATAGCAAACAAAATGTATTTAGTTAAAAAACGAAAGGTTTATAAATAATGAACATTATTGAAATTGATATGGTGCATGAGTTATTTACAAGAAAAAACCTTGAGATACTCATATTTCTATCAAAAAATACTGTTCATATACGAGAGGTTGCTGATATGTTACATATTTCTCCTGGAAAAGTACATAGTGCTATTCAATTATTCAAAAAATACAAGCTAGTTTCAGAGAGAAAGAAAAAGAACTTGAAGATTATTGAGCTTAATCAAAATTCATTATTATGGAAACGAATGAAATCAATCCTTGACATGGAGGAATCAATCACTAAATCAAAGAAAAAGTAAATTACGCTCATGGCTTGATCGGTAAGATTGGCAAAAATTGAAGTTTTTTGGCGAAAACTCACATCAAAGTCTTGCCTTTCAAGCTATTCATGATTAAAAGTTAGGACGGTTCGGAGGGTTCGGAAGGTTTGAATGGTAAAAAATATTCCGAACATTCCAAACTCCTAACCTTCAAAACATTAAAAAAATGATAACAATACAACAAATGCAAACTTTAGAAGAAAACTCTGAGTTTTTTGGAGTTAGTAAACTAAAACTAATGCAGAATGCTGGTAAAAATAGTGCAAAAGCTATTAAGAAAATTATGATCAAAAAAAGAGCGCGTGAAAAAGAGGTGTTAGTTATTGCAGGTCAAGGAAATAATGGGGGCGATGGATTTGTTATTGCCTCCTGCCTTAACTGCAATGTTTATTTTGTTGGAGATAAAAAGAAATTAAAGAAAGAAGCTTTAGTTAATTACAAAAAACTAAAGAAATCTAAGTTTATTGATGCAAAAGATCTTAATTCATGCTTATCTAATGCTAAAATTGTTGTTGATGCTCTATTGGGCACTGGAATTAAAGGAAAAGTCAAAGAAAATTACGCAAGAGTGATTAGAAAAGTTAATAAAGCAAATGTTTACAAAATATCAATAGATATACCAAGTGGTTTAGATGCTAATAAAGGGAAGGGGTCCTTGCATATTAAGCCAAACTTGTTATTAGAGTTACATGATAATAAGTTTGGCCTTAAGCATCTAAAAAAATTTGGATCTAAAAAATTAGTCAAGAAAGTTATTGATATTAATATTCCTGAAAAAGCAATTAATGGAGTTGGTCCTGGAGAATTAAAACTAATAATAAAACAAAGGAAACCAAATTCTCATAAAGGTAATTATGGTAAAATTTTAATAATTGCTGGTTCAGAAGAATATGCTGGTGCTCCTGTTTTAGTTGCAAAAGCACTAGTGGCCCTAAGAACAGGAACAGATTTAGTAACAATAGCTGCTCCATCAAATGTTGGTTGGATAATACATAAATATTTGCCAGATTTAATTGTTAAAAAGTTTCCTTGTAAATTTTTAGGAAAAGAACATGTAAAAGATGTATTAAAATTAGTAAAGAATAATGATGTTATTGTTTTTGGTCCTGGGTTTGGGAGAAATAGTGATGAATTTGTTAATGGAATTATAGACAAATTAGTGAAAATGAAAAAACCAATGGTTTTAGATGCTGATGCATTAAAAGCAATTGATAAAAACAATTTAAGAAAACTGAAAAATACCATTTTAACTCCACATTCAAAAGAGTTTGAACTAATGTTTGGAAAAAAGCTGCCAAAAAAACTAAATGAAAAAATTAAAACAGTAAAAATGTTTGCTAAAAATAATGTAATACTATTAAAAGGCAATCCTGATATCATTGCGTATAAAAATCAAATTAAATTAAATTATACTGGCAATCCAGCTATGACTGTTGGTGGTACTGGTGATGTATTAGCTGGGCTATGTGCTGGTTTTTTAGCACAATCAAAATATGTTGATGGTAATACAATAAAATATGATGTATTCAATAGTGCATGTTCAGCAGCATTTGTTGATGGTTTAGCAGGAGATAAAGTTGAAAAAGTTGTAGGCAATGGTTTAATTGCTTCAGATTTATTTAAAGAAATACCAAAGGTAATAGTTAAATATACTAACTAATAAAAAAATAAACAAAATAAAATGACACAAAATGTATTTTTAGACATAGGGATTATAATTATTGCAGCTACATTAGTTGTACTTCTAGCTAAAAGGTTTAAGCAACCTTTAATTCCAGCTTACATATTTGCAGGTTTAATAATTGGTCCTGGATTTATATGGTTAGCAAATACTGCATTTATAGCAAATATTTTTCATTTTGCTCCTGGTATAGAAATTATTGCAAATCATGAATTAATCAGAACTTTATCTGAAGTAGGAATTGCATTATTACTATTTATAGTTGGGTTAGAAATAAATTTAAAGAGTTTTAAAGAAGTTGGAAAAGTAACTACATATGGTGCTTTGATTAATATTTTTATGTTGCTTGGCTTTGGTTTTATTATCTCTTTAGTATTTGGTTTTAGGGGGGTAGAAGCTGTTTATTTAGGATTTATTTTTGTGTTTAGCAGTACAATGGTATTGATTAAAGCATTGTCTGATAGAAAAGAAATTGATAGTTTGCATGGGAAAATAATTATTGGTTTTTTATTAGTAGAAGATTTAGTGGCGATAATTGCATTACTTGTACTAACTACAATTAAAGAATTTTCTCTTGTTTCTTTTACAATGTCAATTCTTTTAGCCATAGTTGTTATTTCAATTCTTATTTTCCTTAGTAACATAATATTGCCTAAGGTATTTAAATTTGTGGCAAGTTCAAAAGATATTTTATTCTTATCTGCACTTGGAACTTGTTTTTTATTTAGTTTGATTTTTCATAGCATTGGTTTTTCAATTGTAATTGGTTCATTTGTTGCAGGTATTTTACTTGGTAATTTGCCATATAATTATGAAATTATTGGTAGGATTAGATCTTTAAGAGACTTTTTTGCAACTTTATTTTTTGTAAGTTTAGGAATGCAGTTAGATTTAGCAGGAACAGTTAGACTATTGCCTTTTTTTATTGCTGCTTTTGTTGTTATTTCATTTGTTAAACCTTTTTTGTCAATGAGTATTGTTGGGGCATTTGGATATAGAAAATATACAGCATTTAAAGTTGGGACATCTTTATCTCAGATTAGTGAATTTTCACTTATACTAATTAGTCAAGGTCTATTGCTTGGATTTGTTTCAAAAAGTGTTTTTTCAGTCGTAGTATTATTGGCAATTGTTACAATAACAATGACTTCATATGTTATTAGGAATCAAAGTTCCTTATACAGAAAACTAAAACATGAACTTAATTTTTTAGAATTTACTGATCATTTGCATAAAACACATCATCATTATAATAGACCTAGTGGGGACGTTGTATTATCTGGATGTGATAGGATGGGTAGAAGCATTCTTAATAAAATAATGCATGATGGGACACAGCCATTAGTTATTGATTATAATCCTAAAATTATTCATAAATTAAGAGAACAAAATATTCCTGCTATGTATGGTGATGTTACAAATGAAGATGTTTTAGAACATATTAATTTCAAGAAAGTTAAAATTGTAATTAATACAATTAGAAATGTTGATTCATCTTTATCATTAATCAGAGAAGTTAAATCAATTAATCCTAAAATTATGATTATTGATTGTGCAAATAAAGTCTCTGAAGCATTGATGTTATATAGTGAGGGGGCAGATTATGTTATTTTACCTAATTTCCTTAGTGGTGATTATATTACTTATTTATTGGGTGAGAAAAATTTAAAGAAGCTAACTAAAAAAAGACAGGCCCATATTAAAGAGTTACATAAACATAAAAAACATTTTTTAGAAGATGTGCATATTGATGAAGAACATCATATCCCTCATGATTGATTAGTGTTAGGGAGGTTTAGAGTGTATGGAAGGTAAGAATGTAAAAATTTTAGATTATCTGGATTATCCAAACCTTCAAAAGGTGAAAAAATGAATAAAAAAGAATTAAAAGATAAAGCAAAGAATTTGCTAGCATTGGTTAGAATTGGTAAGTCTGGTATTTCAGATAATGTTGTTGTTGAAGTAAATAAACAGCTTAAATTACATAAGCTTGTTAAGGTTAAATTATTAAAATCTTGCTTGGCAGAGGGTAATAGGAAATCAATTGCTAAAGAGTTAGCATTAGCAACAAGTTCAGAATTAATACTTGTCCAAGGTGGAGTAGTAACCCTTTATAAGGAAAAAAATATAAAGGTTAATAAAGATAGATAAATATAATACATAAAAAGAAGAAAATAGACTTAGAATATACAAAAAGAGGTAAATATGCCAACAGATTCAAAATTACTTAAGCAATTTGGTTTTAAAGAAGAAATTGAAGAAATAGGTAGAGATAATGCTGGACATATTGTATTGGGACCAACTGGATTTCCTAAACCATCTCAGTATAGGAGGGTTGTTTTGCAAGAATTTAATCAATCTGTTGAAGAAAAATATTTCTGGTTGGTAGAACAACTTAAACAAGATCAAGGTTACAAAGATATTACTAAAATTTCTGATATATTTGCTGCTTCTGAACAATCTAGCTTTTTTGGAAGTGCTCAACAGAGAATAGGGCTACAACAAGATAAAGTTTCACAATTCTTAGCTACTATTGGTAAAATGGTTAAAGAATTATTCCAATTAGTTAGAGAGCTTAGAATATTAGATGAAAGAGTTGGTTATTACAATGATAGTATGGCTGCTACTAGTAGAAGTAGAGAAAGTGCAGAGATTACATTAAAAGGAATTTGGATTGATATGGTTGAGCAAGGAGCAAAAAATCCTGCATCTGTTTATGGTATGGCTAGAGAACTACAATTTACTTCTCTACCTGACTTATTCTTTTCTATTCATCCTGTAACATCTAGAGATGTTGATGGTATTGTTGATCAACTTGATTTTAATAGAAAAATCAAAGAAGTTTTGAAAAGAAAATTAAGAACTTATTTAGATTGGAAAGAAAGAACTTTCCATGAATTAATGAGTAGAAGAACTTTCACTTTAAAATATCTTAGACAACATTTTGATATTATTAAGATGTATATGTCTTGGGTTAAGCCATACCTTAAAAATATTAGACGATTGCAATTAGCAGAAAGACAAGAATCACCTGATTTAATCAGTGCTTTTGAAGGCTCAATTATTGAAGTAGAGTTATTATGCAAAAGATTTACTAATAATCTTGATTTAGATAAACCAATGATAACTAATAAACATGTTTATGCAGTTTTCTTAGTCTATGTTTATCATAGAACAAAACCAAATATGGGTTTTCATCAAGAATATAATAAAGGTCCATTGCATTCAGGATTATTTGATATGCAATTAAGAGCTTATGCTTGGACAAAAAAAGAAGTTGATAATTATATTAAAATGAAGGAACAGGAAGATATGCATTTGTTAGAAACAGTTGATGGATCTGTAAAGGCAGCAATGGAGGCTTTAGGAGATGAGTTAGAAAAATATTTAAGAGAAGCTGGTGAGGAAATTGAGCTTCCTAAAGAAAAGAAATTTAATCCTAGAAAACCACCAACAATATATGATCCATTTATTGCACCAATTAGGGGTGTATTTAATGTATTTGCTTCTACAGATAAAAAAGGTAATAAAAGGGTTCCAGGAGTGCTTATAGCTAAGGAAAGAGCTCTTGCGGCAAGAGATGCAAAGGGTACTTTATGGCAGGTTTATAAGAACTTTAAGAAAAAGAATAGATGTTTGAACTGGTAATTATTTGATTTTTTCTCACAAATTATTTATACTAATCTTACTTTCTATATTATATGGTCATTGATAAAAATGAATTAATGAAATTAAGTCCAGCTGAGAGGATAAAAAAGCTTGATGAAATGGAAGACCAAAGAAAAAAAGAAATTGAAGAATCTGAAAAATTAAAAAAACAAGCAGAAATGCAAATGTTTGAAAAAGCAGTTGCAGAAGATAAACCACCTCAAGATCTAAGAGAGTTTACAGGTAGAAAATTAGAAGATACTATTGCTCATGAGAAAATACCAGATATTCCTCCTGAAGGTCACATACAATATGCAAATCCTGTTGAGAATGCAATTGATCTTTATGAAAAAATAAAAGTTTATGCTGAAAGAGAAGCAATAACAGGGGATGATGCACAAACTGTTGGCTATTTGTATGATGTGTTTAATGAAGTTGTTGAAGAAATGTCTTCTAAGGAGCAAGAGATTGAACAGATTGCATCAGGTATGAAACGAGTTGTAAAAGACATTATGGGAGAATATCATGCTAATGTTAAGTATGATAGTGAAATAAAGTAAGTAGTTCTAAGTTATAAGTAAGTAGTTGATAGGTCGTGAGTAGTTATAAGTACACTTATGACTACAAACTTATTACTCGAACTACTAACTAACAAACTTACAACCCATTACAAACTTATTACTTCTTACTTATAACTTAATTTTATCTAAACCTTTATAAACCGAATAATGTTTTATTGTTTCTATGAACTTTCAAAAACTATTAAATGTTGAAACATCAGATAAATATTTAGATTTTGCTTTTTTAGCTGCTAAAAAGAGAGCAGAAGAACTTGCAACTACAAAAGCAAATGATAAACTGTCTAAATCTAAGAAGATTGAATCTGAGAGGATAACAACAGCAAGAAATACTTTAATTTCTCATATGTTAAATATTCTTAAATCATTTCCACAATTTGATGATTTACCTGATTTTTATCAAGAATTAGTTAAAATAACTATTGATTTCAGAGATCTAAAAAAATCTTTAGGGGCAGTTGGATGGGCTTTAAAAAAAATTGATTTCTTTTTCAAAGATTATAATCGAAAAATTTTGAGAACTAGAGATATGAAAAAAGTTAATGTTTATAGGAGAGAATTTTATGGGAGAATTAGTTCTGTTATGAAACAAATTAGAAATGATCTTAATTTTTTAGAAGAAGTAAGAAAAAAAATGAAAGCTTTTCCAAATATTAAGACTTCTCTTAAAACAACTTGTATTTTTGGATTTCCAAATGTTGGTAAATCAACATTATTAGGTAAAATAACTGATGCAAAACCAGAAATTAAAAATTATGCTTTTACAACTAAGAGATTAAATTTAGGTACTTATATACATAACGAAAAAAGATATCAATTTGTTGATACTCCTGGAACTTTGGATAGATTTAATAATATGAATGAAATTGAACAACAAGCTTATTTAGCATTAAAATATTGTTGTGATACAGTTGTCTATGTATTTGATTTAACAGAAAGTTATAGTTTTGATAAACAATTTAAATTGTTTGAGAATTTGAAAAAAATAAAAAATGATGTGCCTGTTTTTGTTTATCTTAGCAAAATAGATCTTGTAGACAAGAGTAAGGTTACAGAATTTGAGAAAGAGTTTAATAAAAAGTATAAAACAATAAAAGTATTTACTGATAAAGATAAATTAGTTAAAGAAACAATAAAATCAATTTAGTAATTTCTTCTTTTTAATGTATTCTAAAATTTTGTCTGCACATTCTTCTATACTATACTTGTCTGTGTTTAACCAATAATCATAAAATCGTTTTTCATGATAATCAATGCCGTAATATTTCATGTATCTTTTTCTTTCAGAATCTTCTCTTAACTTAATCTTTTCCATCATATCTTTTTCATCTTTAAGATCTTCTTCTTTTCTTCTGTTAAGTTTTTTGTCTAGCTTTAATCTTTTAATTTGTACTTTTGGACCTGCATACAAATAAATCTTTACAGCACTTGGAATAAAATACCATGCTAATCTTGAATCAATTAAAAAATTATCTTTAGTTTTGCTAAGTTTAATTGTTTTTTCATCAATTAGTCTATCAATTTTATTGCTTTTTTCTGCTTCTTCAGCTAATTCATATAATGATACTTTTTGTTCTTTAGCAATTTTCCTCATAAAATCCCCAGTACTATAATGTTTAAGTTTTAATTTTTCAGCTAATGCTTTTCCTACTGTTGATTTTCCAGATGCAACATTTCCTGATAGTGTAATTATCATAATGATGTTTTTGTATGTTATTCTTTATAAAGTTAATTATAGATATTAAGGGGAAACAACAACTTAATTGCTAGTCCCTATCTAATAGTCCTTTATCCCATCTATTCATTCTACTACATATAACTTTAAATATAAGAATTCCTTTGGGGTTTTTATGACTGAAGAAGTTAAAGCAACATGTAGAGTATGTGGTAGAGCTGCAAATGCAACTGAGTTTGTTTTAGATCCATATTTTAAGAAAATGGCTTGTCCAATGTGTATTAGGGATAGAAATACTAAGGTAAAGCTAGAGAAAGACAAGGTTCAGGCAGAAGAAAGTGCTGAAGCTATAAGAAATGAAGAAGATTTAATTATTATTGAAGAAGATAAAGAAGTTGAGCAAGCATATGAGGAAAAACAAGAACAAGTTAAAGAAGAAATGGAAAATGCAGTAAAAGCACAAAAATTAGATAATTCTAGGGTAAAATACATTTGCCAAAAATGCAAATATGAATTTGTGTATAATTTTGATAAAGGCACTCCTAATAACTGTCCTTATTGCAGTGAGAAAGTACAGAATTTTGTAGCAGAGTAAAAGTTTATTCTATTTAAAAATATTAAATTAAATTCAAATCTATATAGATGTATATATCATAAAACCCAAAGCCTTATATAGAAAACACTCATTCTTTACCTTATTGGGGTAGTAAAAATGAAGAAAATTGTAATAAATTCAATAATTATATTATTTATATTGTTAGTTTCAGTTAGTTTTGTAAGTGCAGTGTGTGAAGATACAGATAAGAATGATTATTTAGTAAAAGGAACTACATATACCAACAATTATCCAAATGGAGTAGATGATAAATGTTATACTTTTAAAAGTGGGAAAACTTATTTATTTGACTTTGGATGTCGAAATGGGAAGTTTGTAAGATATCAAAAAAATTGTAAAGAAATAGTTGGCGGAAATTATGAATGCCAAGATGGGGCATGTGTTGTTTATAATAATATTCCAGTTATGCAAAATATTGGTGATCAACTAGTTTATGAAACTGAAAGTTTAAATTTTCAAGTATCTGCAAATGATCAAGACGCAGATGATTTAACTTATGAAGCAAAAGATTTACCACCACAAGCTACATTTAATGAAAACACAGGTAAATTTAGTTTAAATCCTGGTTATGATTATCTAAAACATTCAAATTATGAGTTTACTAAAAAGTTTTATACTAAGTTTAGAGCTTTTGATGGAGAATTTTATTCTAATTGGATGAAAGTCAAAATAACTGTTAAATATACTAATCAAAATCCTGTTTTATCTCCAATTGGAATGAAGAATATTGAAGTAGGAGAAACATTAAGTTTTACTTTACAAGCAACTGATGCTGATAATGAAAATCACTTAGGCTTTTATTTGTATTGGTGTCCTGATTATGATGGTTTTGCAGATTATGGGGGATGTTATCATTCAAATGAAAAACCTTATCCAGAAGGAGTTAGTTTTAATCCTTATACTGGTGAATTTGAATGGAAAACTACAATGGAATCTAGTGGAGTTAAAGGAGTTAAGTTTTATGCTTGGGATTTATATGGTGGTGTAGATGAAGAAGCTGTAGTGATTAATGTTTACAAAACTATTGATCCTGAAGGATGCACAGATCCAGAAGCAACTAATTATGATGAGTTTGCAATGATTGATGATGGTAGTTGTGAATATGATGGTGTTTTAACTAAACACCATATAGATGTTAGTTTTAACAATCAAGTAAAAGACAGATTATATTATGTATATGAACCAGGAATTTGTGTAAATAAGGAATGTCCTTTATTATTTGTATTTCATAGATTAGGAGAAACTGAACAATTTCCAATTAATAATTATGAATGGCAAGAAACAGCTAATGAAAATGGCTTTATTGTTGTATTTCCTAATTCATTAACCCTAACAGAATCAAAACCTTATGATGTTCCTGGAAAACATTGGGATTTAACACCATTAACTTTTGAAAAAACACAAGATACACAATTTGTAGAAGATATGATTGATGAAGTTGATGCTGAGTATGATGTTGATAAATCAAAAGTTTTTACAACAGGTCATTCTTATGGTGGGTATTTTAGCTATTATATTAATTTTGTTTTAAATGATAAGATTAAAGCATTTGGAACACATTCAGCAGGGTTAATTCCTTATGATGTATTTGGATTTACTGTTTATTGGCCAATGCAACCTTTAACTGCAGCAGCTAATGGTAATACACCAGCAATTATTATTTATTCAGATGATGATGGTATTGCACCAAAAGAATATGCAGATGCATTAGAATCACAAATGTTAGCTAAAGGTCATTCACCTGTTGAGAAACATGAAATATTTGGTTTTGGTCATGAATGGGATTCAAGCCATAACCAAGAACAATGGGATTTTTTCATGGCTAACTCGTAATTACTTTATTGTTTTTTCTTTTAATTATATGTTCTATTGTAATAATCTTAATAAATCAATTATGTTTTAGATTAGATATATTTAATATTTTAATTTTAATAAACGAGGTGTTAAAATGGCAGATACAGATAAACCAATGAGTTCTTTAGATCAATTAATGAAGCATACAACAGTAGTTGCTGATACAGGAGATATTAATGCAATTAAAGAACATAAACCACAAGATGCAACAACAAATCCTAGTTTAATATTGAAAGCATCACAAATGCCAGAATATGTTCATTTATTTGATGAAGCTATTAGTTATGCAAGACAACATGGTGATTCTTTAATTGATGGTATGAAAGTGGATAAAGTAACATTAGCTTTAGATAAATTATCTGTAAACTTTGGTGTTGAAATATTAAAACATATTCCTGGAAGAGTTTCAACTGAAGTTGATGCTAAATTCTCCTTTGATTATGATAATACTTGTATACAAGCTGAAAGACTTATATCTTTATACGAAGAAGCAGATATTCCACGTGAAAGAATCTTAATAAAAGTGCCTGCAACATGGGAAGGCATATGTGCAGTAGAAAGTTTAGAAGAAGAAGGTATACATACTAATGCAACATTAATTTTTAGTTATATACAGGCCTTGGTAGTAGCTCAGTATGAGGGGACTTTAATTTCTCCTTTTGTTGGAAGAATAACTGATTATCATATGAAAGAGAATGGTTTGACTGAATATCCTGTTGCTGATGATGATTACGGAGTTCAGTCTGTAGTCCAAATATATAATCTTCTAAAAAAATATGATTTTAAGACGGAAGTTATGGGAGCAAGCTTTAGACATGCTGATCAGATAATTGCTTTAGCAGGATGTGATTTATTGACAATATCCCCTAATCTTCTTCATGAGCTTCAAGAACGTTATGATGATGTTCCAATAATTCTTTCAATGGAAGGTGCTAAACAATCTGGACAGGAAAATGAAGTTATCCGTGAAAGTGATTTTAGATTAAAAATGTGCCTTGATCCAATGGCATCATATAAGTTGAGCGAAGGTATAAGATCTTTCTATAATGATACAAGGAAATTAGAAAATATGGTTAGAGAAAGAATGAGTTAGTAAAATATTTAAATTCCTTTATTCTTTTTCTTTTTTATGTCCTTAAACAATGAGATTATTGAAAATATTAAGAAGAATACTAATCATAAGTATGTTAAAGTAACTGATTCTGGGAATAAGGCTATTTATGCTGCCTTCTTTTTTCTTAAAGAGCAAGGTTATGAGCAAATTATTATTCCTGATCAAGGTGGATGGATAACATATAAGCAATATTGTAAAAAGTTGAAATTAGATGTTATTGAATTGAAGACAGATAAAGGAGTTGTTCTATTAAAAGAGTTAGAAAAACTAATTACAAAATGCAAGAATAAAAAAATAGCATTTATTGTAACAAGCTTAGCTGGTTATTATGCAGAACAACCTTTAAATGAAATATCTGAGGTTTGCAAGAAAAATAAAATATTCTTTATTGAAGATACAAATGCATTTGGTGATGCAATTTCAAAAAATAATAAAAATAAATTATGTAATGGCAAGCTTGCAGACATAATTGTTGGAAGTTTTGGTAAATGGAAAGTAGTTAATAATAAACATGGTGGTTTTATTTCTTCAAAAGATAAGAAAGTAATGGATGTTATTGAAAAGTCTGAAAGAGTTAGTGAAAAAATAAAACCTAAAGAGTTAGATGAATTAAAACTATTACAAAATTTAGAGTTAGCACATGAACGATTAGTATTTTTAGTAGAAAATTGTAATCAGATTAAGGAAGAATTAGTTGGAATTGGATTAAATGTATTTCATCCTGATAAAAAAGGAATAGTTGTAATTGCAGAAGCAAAAAAAGATTCAGATAAGAAAAAATTACTTGAATATTGCAAAAGAAATGAATTAGAATATGTTGAATGTCCTAAATACATTAGAGTAAATGAAAAAGCTATTTCTATTGAAGTAAAACGGTTAGAACATGTTGGTAATAGTGATCTGATGTAATGTTTTTCTTATTTTTGTATTCTATTTAATTTCTTCAATACCTATAACTTTTAAATTATGTTTTTCAGAAAAAGCTTTGATGTCTTCAGTTTTCATTACTGTGCCTAATCTTTTTTTTTTTTCTGTTTCATCTATATCATTTCTTTTATTTAGGTTTGCTGAGCTGTTCATTAGTTCACAAATAACTGAAACATCTTTAAGTCCTGCTAATTTCATTAATTCAACACCTGCTTCTGTATGTCCTTTTCTTTTTGCTAATCCTTCAGGATGTGCAGATAATGGGAACATATGGCCAGGAAGTGAAAAATCACTAATTGTTGCATTGTCATCACAGAGTTTTTTAATTGTTAAATATCTATCTTCTGCGCTAATTCCTGTATGACATTCTTTTGCATCAACTGCAACTGTAAATGGACAAGTTTTTTCACCTTTATTTATTATTTCAGTTATATTTTCAATGATTGGAATTCCAATTTTTTCAATTCTTTCTTTACTCATTGGAACACAAATAATTCCAGAACAATGATCTAGTAAGAAAGCAATCTTTTCTTTTGTAATGAATTCTGCAGCTATGATTAAATCTGCTTCATCTTCTCTGTTTTTATGATCTGTAACAATAATGAAATTGCCAGATTTTAGTTCATTTAGTATTTGTTGCATTTTATCTCTCCTTTACTCATAATTGTGTTGATACTCTTAGTATATAAAAAGTTAATGAAAGATTTATAAAACCAAATAAGTTTCTTTGTATTATGGGAAAAGCTTTTGAAGATATGACACCTGAAGAAAGAAAAGATTCTTTAGAGTTTAGAATAGGTGATTTTGATCCAGTTAGATTATGGTATGGTAGGTTTGGTGATGGGGCTAAACTAATTTTAGCTTTAGAAGGTAATCAAGATGATGGTTATGCATTAGTTGCTTATATGAAAAATCTTGGGCATTTATATAATTTAGATGGCAATCCAAGAAGACTTAATCTTCATCTTGAAATAGCTAATCTTAATGGTGTTTCTGATAATGATGTTTTTGGTGGTTTTGAATTAAGATATGAAGAAGATAAGATTGTTATTCATGGAAGATCAACTCAGTATGGTGGGATCCCTAAGGAAGTTGTTGAAGATAAATTATTACCTTTACTAAGAGAACATATTCAAGGATTTGATTATTTGGCAGAAGAAGAAGCTTATCAAAGAGAATTGCATGAGTATGATGTGGAAATATGGGGGAATGAATGTTCTAAATTAGAAAGAGAAGCAAAAAATGTAAAAAGGGATAATAAACAAAGACAAGAAATTATTGATTCAAGAATAGGTTGGTGGGCAAGAAGACAAGCAAAGAAAAAAGGTATTACCACTGAACAATATATTATTGATAAATATAATGATATTCCTGATTTACAAAAAGTTCCTGAAAAACCACCTGAACCTGAATTTAAATTTGAACCAAGGTATAAACATGAAGTTCCAGAATTTAAGTTTGGATTTTATATGTATGGAGTGCATCCTGATAATAATAAATGGTCTTTTTTAGGATTTGAAAAAAAAAGAGAAAGAAGATAAAACCTATTTTAAATTCTTTAACATCTTAAAGCAACTTTCTACTGATCTTTTTGCGTAGCCATCTAATCTTTTAACTGCATCTGCTCTTGTCATTTTTGGACCTGAAATACCTAATGAAACAGGTTTGTTAAAACCAACACTAAGATCTGTTATTTTTCTTGCAGCATTTTGTGCAACAATTGTATCATGGTCAGTGTCGCCTTCAATAACTACACCTAAAGTTACAACTCCATCAACATTTTCATCTTCAACTAATTTTTTTACTGCCAAAGGCATATCAAATGCACCTGGAACATGGATTGTTTTAACAACTTCTCCACCTAAAAATGTTACATGTTCATTTGCTAACTTTTCCATTGTATGTGTAATGTCTGCATTAAAATCAGATACTACTAATCCTATTTTTTCATTTGTCACTTTTATCAACTCCATTTCTTTTTAATTTTTTTAAAATAATGTTGGAAAATAAAACAACAACAATGGCACAGACGGACTTTTTCTTTCAGAAAAAATCCTATTCGGCTTCGCCTCATCTGGCCTTGTTGTTTTATTTTCAATATTATAATTGTCCTGCATCTTCATGGCCTTGTCTAATTCCTTGACCTGCTTTTGGTGATAATGATGTTTTTGATTTTAATAATGCAATTGCATTCATTGTGTGATCATAAACACGATTATGAGTCATTTCTTGAAGTTTTTTTTTATTTAATTCTCCATTATTATCATTTCCTTCATCGAGATGAACAAAAACTTCTAAAATATGTTTGTTAGTAATTAGTTGTGTTGAAATTAATCCTTGGGATGCTTCATGTGCACAAGTTTTATCTATCTTTTCTGAACCTGGCATTCCAAGTGCTAAACAAATATCACAATTATGTTCTTCAATTAATTTTTTGCAAGCTAATGGTAGGTCTTTAACACCAGGCACAGTGTATCTTTCAATTTTAATTGCTTGCATTGAATCTTCAATTGCTTTTTTAGCTATCTCAAACATATCAACTCTACTAAACATTGTATCTGCAATTCCAATTTTCATTTTTATAATCATATTAAAAAAATTAACAACTTGGCCAGGCGAGGCGAAGCCGAGTAGGATTTTCCGAAGGAAAGTCCGTCTGTGCCATGGTTGTTGTTAATTTTGTTTAATTTATTCTTAATTTTGTTTAATTTATTCTTAATTTTGTTTAATTTATCATTAATTAGTTCAAATTATTTTCATGATTACTTATAATATCTCTACTTTGTCATTATCATTAATTTTTAATTTTTCACGAAGATAATCTGTTGCTATAATTTCTGCAACATTCTCTGGGTGGGAAGTTCTTTCTGGAATAATTATGAATGCCTCAACTGTTCTTTTATTGTTCTTAACATTCTGTACATTTATTTTATAACAATTGATACATCCAAAACTTCTTTCCTTTGTTTTAAAACCTTCAACTTTAACTAATTCTTTTTTTAATAATAATTCTTTATACTCATCTCTATCAACAATTAAATTTAATGTTCCTGGAAATGGTTTTTTGCCAAGTAATTTTGTAAATTCTTCATTATATCTTTGTAATTGAACATAAAATTTACCTTCTCCAATTCCAGAAGTTACTAACCCATTGATTTTTCTATCTTGTTTTGAGGATTTAGAATTATCAAACATATTTTTCAGATGATTATAATTAGCTTTTAACAAATCAACAGCTTTTTCAGTTAATCCAATCATTAAACCATTTGGAGAATATTTTCTTTTGATGAATCCTAATTCTTCTAAATCTAACATTTTTCTAGAAGCTGTTTGTTGTGAAAATTTCATGTCATTTGCAATTTCAACAGTAGAAAGAATATTAGTTTTATTCAAGCCAAGCTTTTGCGATAGATATAATAATAATGGCAAATGTTGAATGTTACCATCTAATTCTTGATTTATACTATTGCTATTTTTTCTTTTTGTCTCCATAACTCACCCACCCTAATGGTAATTTAGGATATGTCAGTACTTATATACTTTATGGTACTCAAAAATAAGTAATGGGTTATGTATACGAATAATTAATAATAATCATTGGGAATTAATAATTAATCCAATTAATAATCTAGAAGAAATAAAAAATTACTTAATATATTGTGTTGCCATCTTAATCATATTAATTAGGGTAGGTGCAATATATGGTGCTGATGCATTTTCTATTGCATTTTCTGTTCTTTTATGGTCTACTTGTTCACCTGGAATTAATCCAACACCATAATTAACTGGTAATGATAATAATACTTTATGTTTAAATCTTGCTTCAACTAATAATGATAATTCTTTAGCAGCATTCATTGAAACAGTTGCATGATCTATTCTTAATGATTTAGCTAATCTTTCATATACTTCAATTCTTTTTTCATAAAATCTTGTTTTTTCTTCTCTTTTTTTAAATAAATCACCAGCTGCCTTATTTCCATCTTTTAATTTTGCTATATTTTGAAGAGCTATTGCATGTTCAAGAAATGCTGTTTCTAATTCCATTATTCTTATTCTTGGTGTGTCAAGTCTACAAAATAAATCAGCAACTTCTGCTGGACTTTCAAATTGATTTCCAGAAACATTAACATAAATCCCACCATCATAACCTGTAGCTCCATCTACTTTTGCAATAGCATCTAATGCAAGTTGTCTTGCTTGTTGAGAATATGCATTTTCAATAACTGCATGTAAATCTCTTCCACCTTCTCCAGAAAATGAATGGCTTTCATAGCCAAAACTTCTTAAAATATCATCGCAAACAACAATGCCACCTTCATCAACTAGTTTAGTTCCTGTGTCTGATTTTTTATCATAAGGATCTAAACATCCAGATGCACTTGTTTGAATAATTAATCCATCTGTTCCAACTAATTCTTCTAATGCTTTAACTAAAAAAGTTGGATTTAATCTTAGTGGGTCTGTATTATGGTTTGCACCATGTCTTGAAATGAATACAACTTTATGATCTTCATATCTAAAATTGATATAGTCAACTGCATCTATTGTTCTTGCTCCATCAGGTTGATGTATCCTATCTTTACTTGCTGTTACACCTAATGCTTCAATAACTTTATTTGCTCCACTACCGCCTATTATTCCTATATTCATATATGAAAGAATTATGGGTTGGTTTAAAAAGATTTATTTAATGAAGAATAGGTAATGATAAAAGTTAAATTTACTTGAACTAATTAGCTTCCTTTATTCTTATTTCTGCCTCTAGCTTCAACTTTTTCTAATTTATTAAGAACTTCTTTATTGTTTTTTGATTTTCCATACTCTTTTGCAATCACTTTAAAGCAAGCTTCCCATATTTTATAGTGTTTACTTTCTAAAGCTTGTTTTAATAAATGTAAATCAACTGCTTTGTCTTCATCTTTTGTTGAGACTTGGCTAAGGCCAAAGTCAATGAAATAAACAACATCATTAAATAAAATCATATTACTTGTTGTTAAATCACCATGGACAATATCATTATCATGCATTAATCTTATTTTTTTAGCCATGTCTTTACAAACAGAAAAACATTTTTTCTTATCTTTAACAAATAACTCATCAATTACATCTCTAATCTTAGGTCCATCTAAATATTCTAATGTTAATTTCTCTTTTTTGTCATTATACAAAACTTTTGGAACAAAACCAAACTTTTCTAGTTTACCAAGAATTTTAGCTTCTCTTCTTGTTCTAAATCCTCTTAGTTTTTCATCTATTTCTTTTATTCTATAATCTTTTCTAATCCTATCTTTAACTATCTTATTCTCAGTTAAGTATATTTTAGCTTCTGCTCCTTGACTAATTAGTTTCATAATTATATTGTTTAGGTTATTGGTTTAAATAATTTGTTCTCTTTTATATGATTAATTTACATATAGAATTCTTTTCAATGATTTGAATTAGTTTTAATCAATAAAATTAATTACAGCAAATTTTTTAACATAGTTACTTCTTCATTAACTAATTTATAACCATCTCTTGTTTGTTCTTTATTTCCAATTGCTAATTCAGTTTGTTCATTAGGATCAACTTGTCCTCTTTCACTTAATCTTCTATAAATACTTAAACAAACTTCTAAGTTTCCTGAATCATGTTGTAAGTCTAAATCAAATTGTTCATTGACTTCATCAATTAATCTATTTCTAACATCAGAATGAATCTCACTAATCCCTCTATGATATATTTGGTAATCTTTTCCAATTCTTGTAAAATAAGCAATTTTATCTTTATCTTCTAATACATTTCTAAATTCATTATAATCACTATCTGCTCTTGCTTCATTACTTCTAATAAATTCTTGATCATAACATTTAGTTAATAAGTTAACTAAACTTGCTTCTAATGTTGTTATGTCTAATATGATTCCTTTAAATCCTATTTCTTCTACTTTTTTAGAATCTCTAAAATCAGTTATTTGTCCTAATCTTATATTTTGTTCATGTGCTGGGCCATTATGTGTAAAACCTGCATTCCATACTTTAACCATATCTGTAATTGGTCCATCAATAAAATATCTTGAAAATTCTATCTGATCTTTTCCAATTATTTCAGGGATTTGTTCAAATACATTATAAAAATGTGCAACTGTTGGTGAACATTTTACTGCTCTTACAACTGCTCCTAATGGTTGACCATCAGATGATGTAATTCCTGGTAACAAATATGCTCCAATTAATAATGTTGTATCAAGTCCATTTTTATTTAGCTCAGTAATATTATTTAGTGTTCTAACAAAATTTGGAAATGCCATACCACCTGGTGGGTCTTTAGTTCTTGTTCCATATTGTTTTGTTGTATCAATTGGTAGATCACAATAATTTATTCCTTTTACTTCTAATAAATATAATTCTCCATTAATTCTTACTGGTTTATCAATTGTTAAAGAACGTCCTAACATTCTTTGATTATTTTCAACCTTGACTACTTGAATTGTTGCATCTACTTGTTCTTCTAATGTTTCCATTCCAAAATGTTCAGGTTGGTACATTAAATTTAATGAACTTAATCCTAGCTGTTCAAGAATTGATCTCATTTCAGAATGTTCAAAAAATTCTTCTCCATTTTTTAATGGTGAACATTTAACATTTTTTGTAGTATATGATCCTCTATTTTTATTTAATAATCTTTCTCTTGCTAAGCTAATTTCTGCTTCAGGATGTCTTAATTGTGGTTGTTGTGTTTTTAATCCAGTTCTAAAAAATTTAACTCTATCTGGTTGGTTTGGTTCTTGATCTTCATCAAAAATTATTGTTCCATCATAAATTCTAAAATGAAAATAAGAATTCCATGCTACAGGATTTACAACTAAGTCAATTACTTTATTATCAATTATGGCTCTGCCTAAATCTTGTTTAAGTTGCATGTAATATCAACTATTGTGGTTATTTATATAGTTTACTATAATTATCACTTTTAAGTAGTTATACTACTATAAAAACGAAAGGTTTATATATAACCTAAGAGCTTAATAAAGGTACTAATATACAAAAACATATACTAATAGTGATTATATGATTAAACACACACACAAGGATTGTTGGAATTGTCTAGATGGTTGATAATTTCAATATATTTAATACACAAAGGCAAAAAAGGAAGGTGACAGGATGGGAGATGTAATAAACATAGCACAGCTTAAGAAAGTGAATAGCTTAGCTAATACATTAAATAAGCATGGATTAGCTGTTAACAGACAAGATGCTGCAGAATTAGCTAAAGAGTTTAATGGCGGCGGAGAAATGGATTATCTTAATGGATTAAAAGTTAATGAAAAACAAGAAATGGAAGTTGTGCATACATCTAATGGTCAACAAATGGTATTAGATAAACATAATATGGAAAAACCAAGTGAAACATCAGACTTTATGACAAAACCTCAGGTAGAATCAATTCTTCAAAAATTCTGTGATCTATTCAGTGAAGAAATGAGTCAGCTTAATGCTCAAATTAAAGGTTTAGAAATTAAATTCAATTATTTACAAGAACAATTAATGGAAGCTGCTACTTCCCAATCTGAACAACAAATTCAACCTGTTCAACCCCTACCCCAAGAAATGCAGCAACCATATTCTCCACAAACAACTCTGAATTCAGAGCCAGAAAACAATATTATTGCATCAGAGCCAGAAAACAATGTAAATATACAGGCACAACCACAATTTATACAAACTACAGAACCACAACAAGCACAACCAGTGCAACAGCCTGTACAAGTACCGCCTACATCAACACCTGTTAATGAAGATCCTAACCATAAAACAGGTGGTTATGATAGTAATGATGTATGTGTAGAGAAATTCTTTTATTATGGAGTAAATAAGTAATTTTGTTTTTTCTTTTATTTTTTCTTAATTAAATTTGGATAATCTGTTTTTAGTGAATTTCTAATCTAAAATCCAACAACATGGCTGGGAAGGAAAATAACAACTTGGCCAGGCGAGCCGTTAGGCGAGTAGGATTTTTGCTTGCAAAAGTCCGTCTGTGCCATGGTTGTTGTTATTTTCGACATAATATTAATAAATTAAAATCACAACAAAAGGGGCCTGCCGGCCTGTTAAAAAAGAAAATAAAAATTTAATTATTCATTCTATACCTTATAATTGATAATGTTAATAAAAAGAAATCACAACAAAAGGAGCCTGCCGGCTTGTTAAAAAAACTAAAAGAAAAACTTTTACTCTTGAATCTACCACAAACTTTATATAAGGTAGTGACTACTCTATAATAACACATAACATGGGGTGTAGAGGCTTAATAATATATTATATATGTTAATAAGACTCTTATTAAGGGTTATTCTTAAAAAAAAGGGTGGATAGTTGGGCTTATGATTACTTAGAGTCACGTATAACCTTTTTATTTGGTTATAACTAGATATTAGCCTAAAAACCGTAAATGGAGGTCAAAAAGATGAAAATTGGAATTATTAGTAAAATGTTTGTTGTTCTTGCAGTACTTTTAGTTAGTATTATGAGTGTAAGTGCAGTAGACTTAAGTGTTGGACCAACAAAATTAACAGATAGTGATGGTGCAACAACTTTGTACGTAGATGCAAACCCAGTTTGTACATTTAAATTATATACAACTAATTCAGATGTTGAAGATAATTTAGATGACATGGATGTAAAAGTAGATTGGTATCAAAATGGAGACCTAACTGACTTTGTAGCAGTAGATGCTCAAGATTTGGTATTTAGTGAAGATATTGATGTAAGTATGCCAAATCCTTCATTGGAAGTTGGAGATACAATTAAATGTGAAATCACAGCAACATTAGAAGTTGGTGAAGACACATTCACAGATTCAGATGATAAAACAAAAACAATTGGTAACTATGATCCAGTATTAGATCTTTCAAATGTTGATGTTCAAAATATTGATGAAGATTCTGAAGAAGGAGAAATATTCTTAGCTTTCGGTATTGATACTGAAGATGGTTTTGATCTTTCTTACTCTATTGCATCTGAAAACACAGCAAAAGTTGATTGTGCTGTAACAACAGATGGTTCAGAGTTTACATTTAAACCAGCTGCAGATTATTTTAACACAAATAGTAATGATGCTTGTTGCACAGTTAAAGTAACAGACAGCAATAGTGGTTCAGATGAAGATGATGTTTGTTTTAAAGTAACTAATGATGGTGCAGATTCAATTACATTTACATCAAGTGCTTCAGGAAGTGCAACAGTAGATGTTGAATATTCATATGCTGTTACAGTTAGTAACCCTGACGAATTAACATTAAATGTTGATGTTTCACCTGCTTGGTTAAGTGTTAAGGATAAAACAAAAACAGGATTTACTGTTTCTGGAACTCCAAATTTAGCTATATCTGAAAATGTAGTTATTACAGTTACAGCTGGAGATCAGGAAATTAAACAAGAATACTCATTAGGAGTTTCAAATCCTTCAGAACCTAGCATTTCAAGTAAAACAACAGGTGTTGAATTTAGTACAAGCTTTACATACAACTTAAACAGTATGTTAGCAAATCCAAGTAATGTTCCAGTAACATTTGAAGTAACAAACAAACCAAATACAATGACTGTTTCTTCAGAAGGAACAAACACAAATAACAAATTAACATGGGTTCCAACAGAAACTGATAAAGGAGACCATACAATTAATGTTAAAGCAACTTATATGATTTCAGGACAACAAAAAGAAACTGTTTCAGTTACTTTGAAAGTAAGAGTTAAAGGCCCATCATGTCTTGCAATTAAGGACATTGACGCAGATGTTGGTCCTAATTCAGATGATCTTGACTCTGATTCAGGTGCTGACAAAGATGGTGGAGATGTAGAAGCTCAACCAGGAGATATTGTTGTACTAAGTATTGAAGTTGAAAACATTTGTGAAGAAGAAGATGACAATGATCATGAAGTTGAAGAAATTGAAGTTACTGCAGTTTTAGAAGAAATCAAAGATGAAGATGAACAAGATTTTGATGAAACTTACAAAGACTTAGATGTCGATGAAGATGATACTCAAGATTTTACATTTGAAGTTCCAGATGATGCAGATAAAGGAACATACACAATAACAATTGATGTTGTTGGTTATGATAAAGAATCTGGCGACTTATATGAAACTGATCAAGTAACAGTTGATGTAATTGTTGACAAAGAATCTCACAAACTTAAGTTTAACACTTTTTCATTAAACCCATCAACAGTTAGTTGTACATTTAACACACAATTAGCAGTTAAGTTAGTAAACATTGGAGATAATGATGAAGACGATATTGAGTTAGTAATCTCAAACAGTGAATTAAACATTGAAGAAATTGAGTTAATTGATAGACTTGAAGAAGGCGATTCAGATGATGATGACACTTACTTTAAGAAAACATACAATTTACAGATTCCTTCAGATGCAAATCTTGGAAGTTATGTTCTTACAGGAAAAGTTTACTATGATGATGGGGATGAAGATGAAGCAATTTCAGCAATATTAAATGTTGTTGGATGTGGTGGATCTTCAACTGCAACAGGTACAACTGTAGACTTAGATGACGAACAAGAAGAAACTGTTGAAGTGATTACAACTGCTGCACCAATTACAAGCACATCTCAAACAGCAACTGCAACTACAGATAGTACAGATGATGAAGTTGAACAAGATAGCTTCTTTGACTCTGGAGTATATGTAGGATTTTTAATTGCAGCTATTGTTATTGTGTTATTAGTAATAGTTGGTTTAGTTGTAGCAATTGGCAGAAAATAATTTTCTGTTTTTTTATTTTTTCTTTTAATTATTTTTTTGACTAGGTCCGTAGGACATGTTTCTATTGAATTTTTTAATTAATTTTAATATACATATTATGAAAATAACAACAACAGTGGCACAGACGGACTTTTGCAAGCAAAAATCCTACTCGCCTAACGGCTCGCCTGGCCAAGTTGTTATTTTCCCGGCCATGTTGTTGGATTTAAAGATTCGTCTGGGCTTGTTGTTGGATTTAATATCTTAATCCATTTAATTAGCTTAGCCTGGCCAATGTTGTTAGATTTAAAAGTAAATCTCACCTGGCCTTGTTGTTTTTCATATAAAAAGAACATAATTTATACAATAACATTTATATATGACTACATTTTAGGAATATACAGATTATAGGGGTGATATTATACTAATAATATTATTATAATCATATTTTATGAGTAAAAAACGGGGTGAATATTAATGAAAGATTTAATTAAAAGTAAAGCTTATGTTGTTCCAGTAATAATTATAGTATTATTGGTGGGAGTAGTATTATTATTTAGTTGGTTAAAAACACCAAATTTTGATGGGGACAAAGTAAAACTAGATTTCTATGTTATGAGTCAATGTCCTTATGGTACTCAAGTAGAGGATGCAATTAAACCTGTATTAGATAAAATAGGAGATCATGTTGATTTTAATCTAGAGTTTATTGCTAATGAAATAACTGAAGGTCAATTTAATTCATTACATGGTCAGCCTGAAGTTTTAGGGAATATTGCACAGCTTTGTGCAGCAAAACATAATCCTGACAAATATATGGAAATGGTTGTTTGTATGAATGCAAATGCAAGAGCTATTCCTGGTAATTGGGAAACATGTGCAGAAACTAATGACTTAAATGTTGAAAAAATAGAAGAATGTTATTCTGGAGAAGAAGGTAAGGAATTGTTAAGAGAATCTATTGAAAAAGCAGATGCAGTTAATGCTCAAGGAAGTCCAACAATCTTCTTAAATGATGAACCTTATAGTGGTGGTAGAGGAGAAAATGATTTTTTTAGAGCAATATGTCAAGCATTTGAAGAAAAACCAGAAGCATGTAATGATATCCCTGAAGCAGTAAAAGTAAAATTAACTTTATTAAATGATAAAAGATGTAAGGAATGTCAAGCTGCAACTGGCTTAATTTCTCAGCTTAAATCATTATTTCCTGGTTTAGAAGTTGAAGCTTTAGATTATATGACTGAAGAAGGTAAGGCATTATATGAATCATCTAGTGCAACTAATTTACCTCTATTCTTGTTTGATAATAGTGTTACTGAAGGTGAAGGTTATCAACAAGTAAAGCAATTTTTAACTCCTGCAGGAGATTTATTATCATTACAAGTTGGTGCAAATTTTGATCCAAAAAAAGAAATTTGTGATAATGAAATAGATGATACTGATAATGGTAAAGTAGATTGTGAAGATGATAATTGTAAAGAAGACTTTGTGTGTAGAGAAGAAAAAGAAGGAAACTTACAATTATTTATCATGAGTGATTGTCCATATGGTAGAAAAGGTGTTGAAGCATTGAAAGGGGCTCTTGACAACTTTGCTGAAGCTGGTGAAACATTAGATTATGAAGTGCATTATATTGCATCTGAAAATCCAGATGGTAGCTTTAATAGTCTACATGGCCAATATGAGGTTGATGAAAACATTATCCAACTTTGTGCAAATAAACATTCAGAAGAAGCATGGTTAGATTATATTTATTGCAGGTCAACAAAAGGTGTTAAAGGTAAAGACTGGAAAGACTGTGCTAAAGAAACTAGTGTGGATGTAGAAGCTGTTCAAGCTTGTTTTGATGGGACTGAAGGAAAAGCATTACATAGCGAAGATATTAAAGCTGCAAATGCTCTTGGTATTGGAGCAAGTCCAACATGGCTGTCTAATAACAAATATAAGTTTTCAGGTATTGATGCAGAAACAGTTAAAAGCAACTTTTGCCAATATAATGATGTTGGTGGATGTGAAAACGTAATTCCTGTTTCAACTACTGCTGATGTCCCTGCGGGTGCATGTAGTTAGTTTATTTGTTTTTTTTATTTTTATTTTTTTCTTTATTTTTTTATACACCAGCATATTTCTTTAGAAAACATTGTACATGATTCTTTATTGGATTTACTTGAGTGAAATGGCCATAATGTTTAACATTAGGATTATTTAAATAACCAACTACACCAGTTAAAAAATCTTTTTCTTCTTGTGTTGCATCTTGTACAGGGATTTCAAATTCATCAATTTTCTTAGCAAGTGTTGTGGGTGATGTAATTATTTGTAATCCTCTTTCACTTATTCTATGTAATGTTAAATATAATTCTTTTAATGAACCATTTTCAGGCATAGTTAAATCTTGAAGTCGTGTATTTGGATTATATGGTAAATCAGTTTCTAAAATAGTATTATCTATATTTGAAGGGTGTTGTCCTTTTTCTTCAGTTTCTACTTTTTCTTCTTGTGAAACTAAATTTTTTAATTGAGCTTCTTTTGTTTGATTTGTATTATCTGAATAATTTAAAACACCATCAACAGAATCAATTAATTGTGAATATAACTTTGAATATGTTCCTGCTTCAATTTGAACTAATCTCATATTTCCTAATCTTTTATTTTTTTCAAGATAATTTGGTTGTTGTTTTAATTTTCCTAATCTTTCTTTATGGCTTTCTAATGTTTCTTCATAAGATTCAGTTTGAGATAGATCTTGTGATAAATTATCAACATATTCAATTGCTTTTCTTAATTTACCTATTTCTGATTCTAATTTACTCTTAAATTTAAAATACTTTTCAGAATCTTTCATAACTGTTCTTATTTCTCTATATAATGAATTTCTTGTTAATTTAATACCTGAGTTAATAATTTCATTAACATCTCTCTTAGAAGCATGACTTGGGAATGCATCTGAATAATTATCTAATGATTTTCTTTGTTCAGATACTACTGATCTTAATTTTAATTCTAATGACTCTGCTAAATCCATTATTTCAATTGGGGTAGTAGCTCTTGCATATGCCCTTTCTAATGAAGGTAGTGAGAATGTTTCAACCTCATGTACTGCTCTTCCATATGCAACTATAAATTCATTTGCTTTATGTGTTTCTGCTGATTCTGATAAAACTAAATCTAATTTACCTAGATTAATTGCATTATCAAATAAGAAATAATTCTTTGCTAAGTTATTTATTGGTGTAACTTTTTTTTCCTTTTCACTTTGTTCAGCTTCAATAAAACTTTCTATACTAGATTGCATTTTTGTATTAGCATCACCAAATTGTATTCTTACATGCTGGCCAATTAAATCAACTGTTGAATCAATAAAGGCTTTTAATGGTGCAATTTTCTTTTTAATTGTTCCAATTGGTGTATCCTCATAAACTTTTAATTGCTCATATAATTCAATATAGGGTATTAACTCTTGCTGACACTCAACTAATAAATCTTTTCCCGTAAACAATTTGTTTTGTGTTGCTAATTTCCCTGTATTTTTTGTTAATTCTCCTCTATTTTGCATTAATTCTTCCAGGGGTTGCTTATTTTGAACCCATGTGCTTAAACTTCCACCTTCTTTTTTTGCAGTTCTATTTCTAGCTTGTGCCATTTGTATCACCTGGATTATCTGTATTATTTGGGTTATGTGTATTATCTAAATTATTTATCTCTGTACTATATTTATCATCTGTATTATTTGGATCTACTTCTTGACAATTAGTTGTAGTATCTTCTAATAATGTTTCAAGATGAAATAAACTTGTTTGTGATCCTAAAATAGAATTATATACCATGACATTTCCTTCTTGAACCTGTTTTTCTAACCAAAATTCTGCTAACTTTTGATTTTCTGTTTCTAAATGTTCATAAGCATTTTCTAATCCTTTTTCCCAACTATATGATATATCAATAAATGGCATTTCTTCTGCTAAAGTGTAAGCAGGATTTTTTGATCTAAAATCTTGCTTTTTCTTTTCTAAGCATTTACATGTATACAATTCTTCTAAAATTGCTTCAACAGTTTTAATAGTTATTCTTGAATATCCATCAACTTGTCTTACTCTTTCATAAATATCATCTGCTGTAAAATGAACTTCATCTACATCACTATATGTTTCTGATTGGTCTTTTTCAACATGTTCGTTGATTACTTCCATTATGTCGTCTCCAAAAACAGGATAGCCAACCATGGATTTACACATTTGTTGGAAATAAACTTCCATAACATTATAAACATCCTGTAATTCAACATATAATTTTCCATCACTAATTATCCTATCTTTATGATGTAATAATGCAGAACCAGAAATCATTTTAAACAAACTTTTTGTATAACTATTTGATCTCATTGCAGATGAAGGAATCATTTCACTTATTGATTCATAAAATGGATTGACAATTGTAATTCCTTGCAATCCCATTGCTTCTTCAACATATGATTTTAAGGTAGAAGTAACTTGATCTGATAAAACTTTTGTTTTATCTCCTAATCCACTCATTTTTCTTGCTACAACTTTAATTATTTCTTTTCTATGTTCATCACTTGTGTCTGTCATTAATTCAACAAATCGTCTTCTCATTTCTTCATTAATATCTAAATAACTTTCAATTGCATCTGCAGTTATGAAAGATTTGTTAGCTTCTAACACTAATTCTGTTATTTCTCTTTCACCTGTTTCTTGGTTTTTTGTACTGCTGGTAAGTCTTTTTGTATAGTTTTTACCTTCTGCTAAACATAATATCATTTTATAGTGTTCATTATCTCCTCCACCACCAAGATAATTTTTAGCTTCTAAAATATAACCTATTCTTGCTTTATTCATCTCCTCAAAATTTCTTACTTCAGCTGCATTTGTACTAGAAATCATTTTATAGATTTGGTCTTCAGGAAATAAACTTAGACAAGCATCAAGTATGACTGTTTTCCCAGAACCACTTGGACTAATAAACATTACATTAACTCCACCTAAAATACTATATAATACTGATAAAATATTTTTTTCTTCTCCACCAACCCCTATATCTTTCATATGATCAAGAACATATCGTGTTGGTTTAGCTTGTATTGCTTTTATTGTTTGTTCTTGTTCAAGTCCAGCTAATTTACTATCTAAATCCTGGTTTTGAGTGTTATTAGCTTCTGATTCTTCAATATCTTTTTTTTCTATTATTTCATCTGTGTCAGGAATATAAACTTCTCTTTCTAAATGTTCTTGTGCTAAAGCATTTAATGGAACTACTTTTTTTCTTTCCTTAGCTTCTTTTTTAGCTTCAACATCTTTTTGAACATTGTCTTCATTCTCTTTTCCAGAATTCCATCTGCTTGAAAAGTGTCTTAATGTTTGATAACTATCAGACATAGAATTATAAAAAACATTATGTTGTGTCCAAAAGTCTTCTTTTCCTAATAATTGTTGTAATCTTGAAAGATCATTTTTATCAGTAATTGCACCATCATCTTGTAAAACAGAACTAAGTCTAGTTAAGTCACCTCTATCATATACAAATTCTTTAAATAATCGCTTATGCTGTGCTCTGTTCATTATCTCCTCCTAAACCCTTGTTTTAAAATAAAAAATAAATAAAAAAACTATCTTGTTTTTGTCAAAACTTGATTACCTAAGCTTCTAACAACTTCTGCAGCTGCTTCTTCTCTATGAAATTGATGATTTCTGTAAATTTCTAATAAATGTTCTGTTGTAACTAATTCTCCTGGACTATCTAAATCTAAATCAATTGCAGCTTGATGGTAAATTCTATCTGTTTCTCTTCCAGATTTAAATCTATCATCGAATTCTGCAAATTCTAATAATGCATCAATATCAACTTCACCAAATATTTGTCCTTCTTCACAAGCAGATTCCATTTTACTCATTACAATCTTATGTATTGCTGATAATTCTTCTGCTGTTTTTGGATAACCCATTGTTAATTCAACTGTTCTTGATCTAATTGCTTCATCAATTATTTCTGGTCTATTTGTAGCACCGATAGTAATCATAGGAACATACAGATATTTTTGCATACAATTATTTAATGTTGTAGTCATCATATTACCTTGTCCATTACTATCACCACCACCTCTTGCTCTTGCTAAAAAGTCAAACTCATCTAAAAATATAATTCCTGCTTCATGTCCTTCGTCTTTCATTTCTGAATAAATTGATTCATACATCTTATGGATTTTTTGTGCACCACCACTAAAATAAATACTAGAAAGTTCAGCACCATCAAATGCTTTGAAATAGATTCCAGCTTCATGTGCAAGACCTCTTACAAGTGTTGTTTTTCCTGTTCCTGGTGGCCCAATTAATAAATAATTATTAAATAATTTGTTTTGGCTGTATCTTTTTAATAATCTTTCTTTGTCTTGTAAGATTCTTAAAATTTTATTTAATTGAAATTTAACATCATCATGGCCAGCAATATAATTATGTTCTTCAACTTTAGATGAATTCATCATCTCTTGAAATTGTTCATCATTTAAACTAGGTGATACTTCTCTTGGATCATTGCTTCCTGGTTCTCTTTTATGCTGTGAATAATCTATTACATAAACATTTTCACCAATTCTTGCTGTTTTACCTCTATGTTTTTTATCAATTGCTTCTGCTTTATTATTTAATTTTTCATATAATCCTTTGTAGCCTTGTTCAATTGCTTTTAATGAATTTCTTAAATTTGATTCAAGGAAAGAGAAAGTTAATTCTTCGTTCTCTGTTTTTGTTCTATATTCTAATTTATCAACATATGATCTTATTAAATCATTTACTACTCTTGGATATGTTTGTTCATAATTAATTTGTACATTTTGGAAACCACTATTTACATTATTGCCTTCATACCCTAAAACTCTTTCACCTGATTTGGCACCTAAATATGTTCCTAATAATAAAGCTTCAACAGTACCAAGTTCATGCCTGTATTTATTGAATACTGCATCTTGTGTTGTGAAAAAACTACGAATAGATTCATACAGTTTATTTGGTTTTGATTTATAACCAACATCATTTATTTTTGATTCAAGACCATATCCTGTAGGGCCAAGTGTTCTATCTACAGTAAATCTTGATTTAGAATATTCTTTAGGTGTGATTGAGATAACTTCAGCAGTTGCCATTTTTAGACCTCTTGAATAAATTGGAATATTGGCTAGTTAACTAGCCAATATCCTTATTATTATTCTTGTTGTTGTTGTTGTGTTCCAGAGTACAATGTAGTTTCAATTTCATCCATTAAACCTACATCATATAATGCACTTTTTGCATCTTGATGACTTGTTCCTGGTTTTGTTCTTGATGGTAGATTTAGATCAGTATTAATTCCTGAGTCCATCCCACCTACTATACCAATCTTTACTCCTTCAGTATTAATTACTGTGGTTGCTTCTTCTCCTAAGTCATCAATTGTTGCACCTGCTATTGCTTCTCCTATTGCTATGTCTGTATCATATGTTTTTCTATTTACAGGGCAGCTTGAAGAAATTTCATGGTACTTTCTATCTATGTCTTGAATTGCAGTATAGATTCTTGTAAGATTACCATCATATTCAGTAGCTTGTTCCTTAACTGTATTTAACTCTGCTTTGCTTTCTCTGAAATCATTTCCATCACTCATCATTACATTTCTTAGGTAATTTATTTCTTGTCCAATCTCATTACTTTCAACTCTTAATTCTTTTCTTTTTGTAGGATCCTTATTTCCAAGACCACCTAGTTCTTCATCAACTTGCTGTTTTCTTAAAAATAATTCATCCATGTATTGTTTTGCTTCTTTTGCAGTTTCTCCAGATTCATGCATTTTGTCTTCAATGTGTGATTTTAATGCATGTAATCCTATTGGAGTTCCGTCTTTGTTTACATCATTATTATACAAAGCACTTTCAATTTCATCTTTTAGTGCTACAAATCCTTCTCGTTGTTCAGTTAAATATTCTAATTTTTCTTGAACAGAATCTTTTCTATTTGAACCTTGTAGACTATATATTATTCTTAATGCAGTCCCTTTAAATCCTAAATTTTTTAATTTCCCTGATTTGTCTAAACCAAGATATTCTTTTTCATGTTTTGTTCCAGCAAAAACTTCTCTTTCTTCAAGTTCCTCTATAATTGTTGCTGCTTCACTTGCAGTATATGATGGTGGTACATCTCTTCCTTCACCATTTCTTTTTCTAAAATTTTCTGAATTTTTTACAACATCTTGGTTATCCATTTTATCAAATGTTTCTTGTACTGTACCTTCTAATGGTCCTGCAACAGCAGCTGCAGCACCTCCTTCTTCTTCACTCATTTTGTTTACCTCCAAATTAAATCTTATTTTTTGTTTTTATTTTACTAATCATATCTTATTGATATTGTGCTATCTTATCCATTGCATCTGGAATTACATCACCAATGCTTTTTGCTAAACTTAATAATGGATTATTGTATTGTTGTCCTGAATTTTTTTCAGCTACACTTTTTGCAGCATTTGTATCAACACTTTGTGCAGGTAATGATTCATTTGGCATTGGATATAATCCTAATTTTGCCATATCAAGAATTTCAGTTTGTGTAACCATATATTGTGCTCCACTTAAATCATCAGTTACCATTGCAACTTTATGTCCAGCGATAAGTTTCATTTCTAAGCTTAGACTATCTGGATTTGCACTTCCACTAAGAACTGGCATACTTGCAAAAATTCCTTTGATGTAATCTTTTTCCATACCAACAATATCTTTGCATAATCCAACAACTGCTTGTGCTTCTTCTCTATTTCCATTATAATCAGTAGCCATTGCTTCTTGTAATCCAGCATAATTTACTTCTGCTCCTGATTTAAACATACTATAAACAGTTTCAGAATCAGCTGTATTTACAACTTGTTCTTGCACTACTCCAGAATTAATGACACCACTATCAAAAACATGATTGTCAATAATGTGATATAATCCTGCACCAGCCATTCCACCCATTACAACTAAACCAACTTTACCTAAGAAACCAACTTTATCATTTTTTGTTCTTTTTCTACTCCTATTAACCATTTTTTGTTACCTCCATTGCTTTTCTGTCATCACTATCCCCGCTCCAACCTAAATTATTAATATACAAACAAGCTATTTAAACTTGAGTTGTGGTAGATTATACAACCCCAAAAATCTATTTGGATGGTTCGGAAAAAACAAGGGTTAATTCTTAATCTAGGTATTTTTGGAGCTAAAAAAACAATTAATTTGGAATAATAAATAAAATAGAAATAGGGAGGAAACAAAAAACAATGTAGAAACAATGTAGAAGCAAAATATAAGCAAAAAACAAGGTAAAATTGTCTTTTTTCCATGTTACTTCCTTTTTGTGAATTTTCAGTATTTACACATGATTTCTTCAAAACATTTAAAAACTCAGCTTCATTTCTTTATATAAAATGTATGAGAATGTATTGGAAGATATTGGGTTTAGCAAGAACGAATCTAAGGCATATCTTGCTCTACTAGAATTAGGTTCTGCTACAGCTGGTCAAGTTGCTGAAAAATCAAAAGTTCATAGGACTAATATATATGATGCTCTTGATAGGATGGTTGAAAGAGGAGTAGCTTCTTACAAAATGATTTCTAATGTGAAGTATTTTCAAGCAACGCCTCCTGATAATTTATTTAGAGTTCTTAAAGAAAAAGAATTAAGATTAAAAACAGTTTTACCTGAATTATTATTAAAACTTCAAATGTCAGAAAATAAAAGTGAAGCTCATATTTTTGAAGGTGTTAAGGCATTTATGGATCTTTATTATGGTTTTTTGAAACATAAAGATGAAATATTAGTATATGGATTAACAAAAGAAGTACCTGATATGTTAAGAACTCATCTTCCACATTATCATAAAGAAAGAATTTGTCAAGGGGTTCCAATAAGACATATTTATAATCATGATGCTACTGATAGGATGAGTATTTTAAATGAGATGGAATTAACAGAGGCAAAAACATTACCTGAAAAATTTGATTCTCACGTTTCTACATGGGTTTGCGGAGATGAGGTTGTTTTAACTGTATGGACTAAACCACCTTTGTCTATTCAAATTATTAATAAGAAATTAGCTGATGCTTATAAGAATTATTTTGAATTACTTTGGAAAGAAACAAAGATACCATTGTGAGTAATGGGTAATTAGTCTTGAGTTCTAAGTTGGTTATTAGTAATGAGTTATAGGTATCACTATATTTTTCTCAAAACTAATTTCTTGACAACCATTTCTCATAACTGATCTACCCACAACCAACTCAAAACTACTCACTTATAACTTAATTCCTTTAAAATAACAATCTTTATATATCTTTAAATATAGAATTAGGTTATAATAGTTTATATTCCAAATTATTGTAAAAAAAATGAGGTGAATTGAATGGCTAAAAAAGCTAAGAAAGCAATAGTTGCTAAAGCCAAATCAGCAAAAGTCAAATTAGCTAAAGCTAAAACTGTTAAAATTGAATCATTTGTTAAAGCTAAAGTAGAAAAGTTTCAAAAAGCAAAAGCTAATAATAAATTTGACAATGGACTTCTTAGTCTTGCAAATAATGTAGGTGTAACTAATTTAAGTTTTAATGAAGATTGTAAATTTAAGTTTGGTAAAAATGTTGGTGAACATCATGTGTTTAATTCTAATTGTGGGAGCAAGATGAATAATTTGCTTGATTTAGCAATGACTATTAGACATATGAAAGATGAACATTTTGAACATCATGTAAATGAACATAAAAATGATTTTGCAAATTGGGTTAAGGATTGTGTAGGGGAAGAACAATTAGCAAATGAACTTTCAAAGTATAAAACAAAATTTAGTAGTGAATTATTAATACTAAGGCATATTGCAAATGAGTTGAATGTTAAATAATTTTATAAGACCTTATAAACAAAATGATTAAAAAAGCAAAAAAGATATTAAGTAAAGTTCATCCTGACTTTTGTTTTAAATTAATAAATGGTGGGGAACTAGATAACTTAGATGGATTGTTACAATCTTTAAAGGAAATGGATGATGAGACTTTTTATCATCATGTAACTTCTAATAAAAGTGATTTTGCAAACTGGGTAAAAGATGTTCTTAAGGATGAAGAATTAGCAGAAGAAATGAGTTATTGTAATGATAAAGTACACATGGAAAAAGTTGTTAGTAATAGGATGCTGGAATTACATGAAAAAATTCAAAAACAAGAAGATTTAGAAAGTTTTGAAAAATTATTATCAAGCAAAGAAGAAAAATTTGTCAAGGCTGATTCAAAAGATATTAAAGAAAAAGATTTAGATAAAGAAGTAAAAAAGAAGTTTGGTATTGATATGACAAATGATATGCATCATAAGGTTCATTTAGTTAGCTGGGGTACATTAGTTGGTTTAATTATTGGTGTTGTATTGGGTTATTTAATTGGATGATTAGATTATTGATTAAGAGAATTCTATTATTGATTATGTAAATATTTAAAAAGAAACACTATTTTATGTAATAAATGTTAGAAGATAAAATTGCAGTTCTCATAAATCCAAAAGCTAAAGGTAATGTGGATGATCCTCATTTAGGAGATAGACTTAGAGGTATTTTAAGTAATCATGGAACACTATTTGAAATAAATGATGTTGATGATTTACCTAAAATAATTGATAGAGTTATTGAGAGTGGCTATGAATATATTGTTTCTTTTGGTGGTGATGGAACTCTTCAAAAGCATAAGACTGCTTATATTAAAAAGCTTGCTGATAAAAATGAAGAACTTGAAAAAGAAGCATATTTAGAAGGAAAAGATTCTTCAAAAGCAGATACAATAACACCAGCATTTTTTGTTCCTGGGAGAAGAGGTACAGTAAATTATGCTGCAAAAGATGCTGATATTAATGGAAGCCCTGAAGAAATAATTACTAAATTAATTTGGGGAATAAGAACTTGTTTTAAATTTGAAACACATCCTGTACAAACATTAGAGGTTATAAGTTATCCTGAAGGACAACCTGATAATATTACGAGTCTTGAATATGGGTTTGTATTTGGTGCAGTAGGTGTTACAAAATTTTTAACTAAGTATTATGGTAAAGAAGATACTGAAAATATAAGAAGAGTCAGCAGGTATTTTGCTGAATTAACATTAGATGATTCTAAGACATTTGAAAGAGTAAGGAATTTAGCATACAATATTATTGACAGATTGTTGAGAGAAGAAGATATTAATAGAATAAGACATGGAGTAAAAGCAGTTGTTCAAGGAACAGTTGATAAAATTGTAAAAAAAGTACCACTTACTAAATCTCCAAGCTCATACTTAGATAATATATTTCAGATTGGTTTTGATAGAGTTGCTAAAACTAAAAGAGCAAGTCAATTTCTTGATGAAGTTTTAGAGGCAACATTTGATTTTTATAAACTAGATAGACCTGATGCAATAAAAGCTTTTAGAATAATAGCTAAAGGCCTTGCATCATTAGCTTTAGGAACAATGGGTTTTCCAACAACGTATCATCATGAAATTATAGGTCCTGAAAAAGCAATGGTAGAAATCTATCATCATCAAAATGGGGATTGTGTAGAAGGAAAAATTGAAGTTTTACCATATCAATTATATAATTGTATTGTTGCGTCTTCAATGAAAATAAATACTATTGGAATTGATGGATTTTACAGATTAGATAAAGTTAATGAGGATGGAAGAATACATCTTTTTGCAGGTAATGAACCATATGTTAGTCTCGCTATTAATTTTCTGAAAACATTTGGTGGTGAACCAGATATGCAATTAAAAAATGCACATGATTGTCTAATCGAAAGTGCAAAGATAAGACTTGGTAAAGGTGAGTTATATACTTTAGATGCTGAATTAATGAGGGCAGATGATGTTCTAGAAATAAGAGCAGGACCTGTCTTACATATTCCTAAATTGTTTAATGGGTATTAGGTTATTTATCTTCTTTAGCATCAACTGTAAATAAGACATTGTCACCATCAACATCAAATAGCTTTAATCTTGCACCAGCATCTAACCAACCATGTGCATAGTTAAGAGCTGCAAATGCATTAACAACATCTCCTTTTTCTTCAAAATGTTTAGCATCATCATAATAACGTTGTGCCATGTCTAAGAAATCTTCTGCACTAGCTTTAAAATCAATTTCTTTCTTTCCTTCAACTATTTTAACTTTCTTTAATGCTCTACCAGTTACGTCGAAGTATTTATCTAGTTTTTCTTTTGTTATTTCTTTCATTTTGTGTAGTTTATCTTTTAGATATATAAATTTACTGCTCCTAATGCTAACTTTGGATAGGATTTTTAAATCCAACAACATGGCTGGACGAGGCGAAGCCGAGTAGGACTTTAGTCCGTCCGTGCCGTTGTTGTTGTTGGATTTAATATAATTCTATTTTTTCTCTTTCATTATAATTAAAATGAATAAGAAATTATAAAAGTCAGAACAAAAAGAGCCTGTCGGCCAGTTAAAAAATAAATAAAAAAGAAAAATTATTTGTGATATACAATTTTTAGATATGTTTCTTTACCAGGATTAACTCTCATTTTGTATCTATAAATTTCTGTATCTTCATGACCTGGAAGTTTTGATCCTTTGTCTACTCCTTTTGCTTTATCATCACTCATAAATCTATGTAATCCAGAATGAAATTTAGCTTTTAAAAAATATTCATGTCCTAAACAACTTTTATCACTTTTAAGTCTTTCTCCAGGAGAAACTTCAATAATTAAATATTCTCTAACTTCTGGTTCCTTTAATTTAGGTTTAGGACTAATTCCTGCTGCTATTAAATCTTGAATAAATTGACAAGGTTTATGCATAGGGTCATAATGTGTTTCAGATTCATAACCACTTATTGATAAATCAAAACCACTTGTTTCAAGTTTAGCTCTTAATGCATCATAAGCTATTTGTTGATCAGGAGTTATTTCAATACCTGCTTCTGTTATTGATTTTTCATCAACAATTTCTGTTGTATTATCTTGAATTAATGATATTAAACCTTCTTCTGGAACTATTGTTGTTGCTGTTCCTGCATCTCCACTTGGTGTTGCTGCTGCCATTATTTTCCACCTGTTGAACCATAAGCAGTTGCTAATTTTCTAAATACAGTATCATAAACAATTCTAACAGTACTATTATCTAATTTGTACCATTGTTCTCTTGAATTATTATTTTGTGTTGCAATTTCAATATCATTTCTTTTTGTTGCATTATCAAATACTTCAAAATTGAACATTGCATCTTCTACTCTTTTCATTATTTTTTGTAATCCTGACTCTGTAACAAAATCAACAAGAACATCTAATTTTTCTACTAATCTTAATGTTAGATGCCCATAACCTACTTCTTTTTCATCTTCTACTCTTGAATCACCAACTACATATACATCAAAACCATGTTCTCCAAATCTATTTCTTACTTTTCTAAGTGCAAATCTATCTTCAGTTCTTAATTGTGTAGCTAAGAAATCATTTATTTCTACTACACCATAAGGTCTACCTACTAATGATCCTAAACCTTGAATTGGTTGTTCTCTTATTACTGCTTCTTGTGTTGTCATTATATACTCCCCCAATTAATTATAAATTAAAAATAATAATAAAATTAATTATTCTTGTGTTGATTGTTCTGCAAGTCTTTGTGCATACTTTGCTGCAACATAGCCTCTATGTTCTGAATCTGGAAGTTGTCCGATTTCT